>MRWG01000142.1_pt1 | contig 128073 bp, 87 predicted proteins | sample 1013341 | NCBI WGS metagenome assembly MRWG01 (sample SAMN06117577, study PRJNA244670) | biofilm metagenome | biome: Water; feature: Cathode Biofilm; material: Biofilm; isolation source: microbial consortium enriched at the cathode of a solar microbial fuel cell | place: USA: District of Columbia ...
AGAAACCGCCTGCGGTGTTTGCCAGAGAAGCGGCATGATAAAGTCAGATTCCCACATCAGGCATGGCTCTGATCATGGGGTACGGTCATTTAGACACCCACAATCTGAGACATTTTTTAGACACCCATAATCTGCGCCCCCTTTATCCCCCATTTTTTAGAAGACATTTTTTAGACACCCATAATCTGCGCCCCCTTTATCGCCCCCAAATATAGACACCCACAATCTGGGCGCTACAAAACTTGTTTCGAGGCCTTTTTTGGACACCCACGCTTTGCTTAAGACAATAGTTGTCGACTACCAGCTTTAATACCTGGCATACCAGATGTGTTTAGGCATGAAGTGATCCGGGGCAATTCACTATATCAACAGTCAGCAAATTCCTGACCGAAGCACCGCGGTCTGTGAAAGGGCGCAATTAAATGAATTGTGCGGGTTGTTAGTTGTAGCTCAGTGATAAAAAGCGCTGGCTTGAGTCAAGCCGGTAACCCACTGTTGCCCACTCTGCCTGGCCAATCGCCTGATCTGATTAATCCGACCCAGGGCTCTATGAAAGCGATTACCGAAATGCCGGGTATTGTTCACCCAGCCCTCCTGATGCACACCCAATTGCTGCAAAATGGGTTGGACAGAGGATGGTATTGCGCCCCGCTTGTCGTCTCGGATCGCTCGTCCGGTCCAGTCTACCAGGGCGAAATAGTCTGATTCTCTGAGAGGCAGGCTTGATAGCGTCTGACGACATTCTTCTCCCGCAAGCGGTTTCAACCAAGGTGTATCGTTAGAATCTTTACTTCCAGAACTATTGCGATGAAGCCGCTCCTGAATGGAGGTGAACTCAGAGTCTTTCAACGACCTGCACAGATTGGCCCTGATGGGATTAAGATCAACATAAGCCATACAGGAAACCACTGCCGCCTCATCCAATAGCGCCTGGCTATGAAAACGCCCCTCCCAAAAGCGGCCTTTGCATTCATCCTCGGCGTTGGCTCGACGCGCGATATTTTCGTTCAAGCAGCGCATATACCAACTGAGATCTTTGAGCCGATCACGCCAGACTTCCACCCAATTAGCCAAAGAATTCTGTTCAATGGTTGTAAGAGGTGAACCTGATTTGTATTTCTGCGCTACCGGCGGCCCCTTGAACAGAAGCAACCAGCGGTCAATCACCTCATCGAATGACAGCTTCTCTGCCGCCTCCACGTCCACATAGAGTACCAGATGAAAGTGATTCGACATGATGGCATAAGCACAGACATCAACCGCAAACACTGAAGAGATCTGCTTGATTCGATCCAGAATCCATTGCTTGCGGTGGTCGAAACTCCTGCCTGTGAGTCGATCAATTCCACAGAGAAAGGCCCGGCGAACGCAGCGCGAGACGCAGTGGTAGTAAGGCGTAGTCGGCGTATGGATCAAACGGTAACGAGCCTGGGGCATGGTTCCTCCTTGAACCGGTTTCCTCAATGCTTGTTATAGATGACTTTTTACGGATTCGCCAAAAATGCGCCTGGATTTTTGTGGGTGTCTAAAAATGATGACAAATGGAAAATTGCCGAGCAGCCAGGGGTCTTTGTAGCGGCCGGCGTTGGTGTAGTCACTGAAAAGTTGTGGGTGTCTACATTTGGGGGTCTACATTTGGGGCGCTGGGGTTGTGTTATTGGCGTCGGCCGTTTACGAACTCCATGCGCTCGACATTGTTGTTGCGATCGATGTAGCGGCCCGGGCCGTGTCTCTCGCCGCGTAGCCAGGGGCCTTCGTAGCGGTCGCCGTTGGTGTAGTAGTAAACCCCCATGCCGTGAATCTCGTCATTGCGGAAGTCACCCTCAAAGCGGTTGCCATTGGCAAACTGGAAACGGCCCTGCCCGTTCATCTGGTCATTCTGCCAGCTGCCAGTATAGCGGTCGCCGTTGCGCCAGCGCTTGGTGCCCTGGCCGTTTTGCTGGCCACCCCGCCACATGCCCTCGTAGACATTGCCATTGGCCCAGGTGAAAGTGCCCCGGCCATTGCGCTCATCATTGCTGTAGCTGCCTTCATAACGGTCGCCATTGGCCCAGATGAAGGTGCCGCTGCCCTGTTTCTGGCCGGCGCGCCAGCCGCCGGTATAGCGATCACCGTTGCTGTAATAGTAAGTGCCCTGGCCGTCGAAGCGGTCCGCCGCCCAGTTGCCTTCATAGCGGTCGCCGTTGCTGAAGTAATAAGTGCCGCGGCCATTGCGCTGGTCATTGCGGTAACTGCCTTCATAACGCTCGCCATTGGCTCGCAGCAAGACACCGCGGCCGTTGCGGCGGCCATTCTGAAATTGACCCTCGAAGCGATCGCCGTTGCTGAAATAATAGGTGCCACGCCCGTTTTTCTGGTCATTACTGAACTGGCCTTCATAGCGGTCACCGTTATTCATAAACAGCGTGCCCTGGCCTTCGAAGTAATTATTGCGGCACTGACCTTCATAGCGATTACCGTCGGTCCAGCGATAGGTACCGCTGCCACTGGCACAACTGCCCCGTAACCAGCCATTGTCGGCAGCTTGCACGACACTGCTGGCCAGCAGGCAAAACAGGGTGGAACAAAGAGTAGAGCGTAAAAGTGTAGAAATTCGCATCGCCATAACCGCAATCTTAAAGGATAGCTGCCAGTTTACAGCAATCCCGGCGTATAATTTGAGACTATTCTCACGCTTGAGCAGATACAAAGCAGCCGACAGGTCCGGGCAGTTGGCTGCTGATTAACCAGCAAGCGGAACCAAAAGGCGGATTTGACGTGAGCCAGTTCACGAATCCGCTAAAGCATCCAGGCCAATTGCCCGTTCTTTAAGACGTATCACAGTCTTTTTGGCGCAAAGCTAGACAATTCGGGGCATAGAGGCCGATTTGCCAGTCCGGCTCCAATTGACTGATTTTCAACCGATACCCTATAGTATCCGGTGCTTCAGAGAACCTGGCAGGGTCAAGACGTGAAACGAGCAAAAACAAAAAACATCAACAAAATCAAAGGTTACTCTTTGATTGAATTGCTTATTGTGGTGGCCATGGTCGGTATCCTGGCGGCCCTGTCTGCGCCTGCCTTCCAGGACACCATCGAAGCCACCAATACCAACTCCCAGATCAAGGTCATGCTCACCACCCTCAATCTGGCTCGCAGTGAAGCCATCAAACGGGGTCAGGATGTGTCCATCTGCGCCAGCAACGACGGCGCCGATTGCGACGAGGATGACTGGTCCGAGGGCTGGATCGTATTTGTCGACAACAATGGCGATGCCGACGGCACCGCCGGTTCGGTGGATGGGGGCGACGTGATCATCCGGGTCTTCGATGCCCTGGGCGCTGCCAGCACCCTCACCTCCACCACAGATCTGTATTCCTATAACAGCCTGGGCTTCAGCGCCACCGGAGGCAATCACACCTTTCTGCTATGCCCGAACAGCGGCAATGCGGCCAATGCCCGCTCCATCGATATTGGCCCCTCAGGCCGCGGGCGCCGGGTGGAGGAGGGTTTGGCATGTTAAAGCCATCCTTTAAGAAACCCTCAAATATCAAGTATAAACAAAAGCTTACAAAAGCTTTTGTAGTGGGCACTTCACTTATCGAAGTGCTGGTTTCCCTGCTCATTCTGTCCGGCGGCCTGATGGGCATGGCCGGTGTGCAGGCGGTGAGCCTGCGCAACAACCAGTCCGCCTATTTTCGCACCCAGGCCACCACCCTGACCCTGGACATTATCGAACGCATGCGCGCCAACAAGACCGGTGTGGATAACGGCGCCTATGACAATGCAGCAGGTGCCGCCACCGCTTCCTGTTTCACCACCGGTGGCTGCACTGCCGCAGAAATGGCCGCCCAGGATGTACTGGACTGGTCAGCCATGGTCGCAGCGGCCCTGCCCGGCGGTGCCGGCGTCCTGTGCCTGGACTCCACCGGCGATGACGGCACCCCGGGGGCACCGGCCTGCGACAGCACTGGCAGTGTCTATGCCATCAAGATCTGGTGGGACGATGACCGCGATGGCGTCTCCAATGCCCGCTATGTCACCACCATGCAGCCCTTATAAATACAATATAATCTGATACTTACAGAGAATACGAAGAAGTCATGCGAACTCCAGGATTTAACAAGATCAGCGGCCTGAGCATCATCGAACTGCTCATTGCCATGGTGCTGGGCCTGACCCTGGCGGCTGGTGTGGTGCAGATCTATGTGGGCACCAGCACCACCGAAAGAGATCAGGATGCCCGCCTGCGCATGCAGGAAAACGGCCGTTTCGCCCTGAACTTCCTCGGTAATGAAATTCGCATGGCCGGCTATCTGGGTTGCCAGAGTTCAATCCAGGGCTCCAGCGTCAACAATACCCTCAACGCCCCGCCCGCCACGCTGCAGCCGGAAACCGGCATCCAGGGCTGGGAAGCCGGCGGCACCGCCCCCGGTGACATCAATAACAGCGCCAACAATGTCGCCACAGTTTCATCAGGCAGCGCAGAGTGGACCACAGGTGGTGTCGGCTTCAATATCCCTGACGTACAGGCAGTGCCCAACTCCGACATCGTGCGCCTCTGGGGCGGCTGGGGTAACTCCGGCCCGATCACTGATATCGACAATTCCGGCTCTGACCCCATCATCCAGGCCGAGGCGTCCATCGGTATCAGCGCTAATGACTTTCTGATTATCAGCGATTGCGAGCAAGCAGATTTCGTCCAGGCCTGTGTCGTGACCCCCACCGGCGGCGCGGCCACCACCGTGGATATAACCCTGAGCACAGCCTGCAACCCCGGCAACATTGGCGCCGCCTTTGTGAGTTCCCAGGACCCGGCGGAAGTGATGCGCCTGGAAGGTGCCCTTTACTATGTAGGCAAACGCGATAACGATGCCAATAACCCGCCAACCCTGATGCGCAGCACCCTCTCTGCCACCGGCACCGCCGGGCCAGCCGAGGAACTGATCGAGGGCGTGGAGTCCATGCAACTGCTTTACGGCGTCAATCTGGACCAGGATGTCCGCGCCACCGCCGATGCCTACCTGACAGCAGACCAGGTAACCAACTGGGATGAGGTCATCTCGGTGCGCGTCAGCCTGCTGCTGCAATCGGTAAATAATGGCACGGTGCCGGCGCCACAATCCTACACCTTTGACGGGGTTATCTACGATGGCGGTGCTGGCAACGGCGATTTACCGGACGATGAACGGGTCCGGCGCGTGTTTACCGCCACCATCAGCCTGCGCAACCGCGCCCTGGGCACCTGATTTGCAGACAATTTTTCTGAATCATGCAGCAATTCACGGATTTACGACCAAAAATTGACTATTAATAGCACCATGAAAATGCCACAACACAGTCATCGCTTTCCCGGCCAGCAGCGCCAGCGCGGCGCTATTTTGCTGTTCTGCCTGGTATTCCTGGCAGTGCTGACCATGATGGGTGTCTCAGGCATGGAATCGGCCACCCTGGAAGAACGCATGTCCGCCAATATGCGTGACCATGAGCTGTCTTTTAATGCTGCCGAATCGGCCCTGCAGGCGGCCGAAGCCTGGCTGGCCAACCAGGACACCCTGCCCATCACTGCCACCGACAACTCCACCGATGTCTGGGCCGAGGATTCCATGGACCCGGATGGCGCCGATGGCCTGCCCTGGTGGCACGACACCGGCATCGACAACACCTGGTGGACCAATAACGGCGACGCCATTACCGATGTTGCCGAAGTGTCAGCCCAACCCCGCTACCTGATCGAACAGTACCGCACGGTAGATACCGGTCAGTCCATTGCCATTGGCAGCGGCGAAATCACCGTGCCCCGAATTTTTCATCGCATTACCGCCCGTGGTGTCGGCATCAACCCCAATACCACCTCGGTTGTGCAATCAACTTTTGTCCAAACCTACGACTAGCTATCGACTAGGGATTCCGGGCGAGCCTTGCCCCTGGAGAACACCATGAGTTTCAAACAGCATCTTCGATTACTGCTTTCCTGGATGGGGTCAGTTGTCCTGCTGGCCTGGTCAACTGCAAACCAGGCTGCGGAGCTGGCGCTGGCAGACCAGCCACTGTTTCTTGGTACCCAGATCGACCCCAATGTCTTTTTCATGATGGACGACTCCGGTTCCATGGACTGGGAGATTCTCACCATCCCCTATTCCTACTACACCGACTACTGGTCTTCCGGTGCCGTGGGTATTGTGGACTCCGGCTATTTCCGCGGTTACTCCAGCTCCGGTAGCTGCACCGGCCGCCAGAACAATGCCTATCTGTACGATAGCGATGCCAACAGCAACGATGACAATGTCTACGACTCCTGCACCTATTCTTCAGTGGAAGACCACCCCGAGGCCTACACCCGTGACTGGCGCGTGTATTCCGCTGGCCTCAATGTCATGTTCTACAACCCGGCGGTGACCTACAGCCCCTGGATCGGCTTTGCCAATGCCAGCTTCACCAATGCCTACTCCAACCCCCAGCCTGGCACTTATGGCTACAATGATTTCCGTAATCTGACCGGCTTCACCTATGAAGACTGGATCGACGACCATGGTGCGGACCTGGACAGCGATGGGGAAGTACAGGGACCTGACGCGGCCACTGATACCCCCAATGGGCACCCCGACCTCTGGGATTCCCACACTCAATACATCGTTGGCGCCACCCAGGTAACCGTTAACGAATACACCACGGCCACCAACATCGCCGACATCAATGTCAACTGTGATTACAACGACGCCATCGACAACCCGCCCTACGAAGATTGTTATGGCACCACGGTCAACACTTACACCATCGCCAATTCCGGCGGCGACACCACCACCGACCCTTATGGCCGCACTATCACCCAGATCAAGCAGAACGTCGCCAACTGGTACCAGTACCACCGCCGCCGCTCCTTTGTCTCCAAGAGCGCGGTAGACCTGGTAATCAATTCCAATGACGGCTTTCGTTTCGGCTACAGCCAGATTAATGACTACGGCAGTATTTTTGTCGAAGTGCCCAGCGCCGTGCTGGACGATTACAGCACTCACAATGCCGATTTGCTGGAAGAAATGTTCAGTTATAACTGGAGAAGCAACGGCACACCCCTGCGCCGCGGCCTGGAACGTGTGGGCCGTTATTATGACGACACCCTGAGCGGTTTCGATGACCCCATCATCTCCGAGTGCCAGCAGAACTATGCTGTACTGTTCACCGATGGTGAGTACAACGGCTCCTCCCCCTACCTGTCTGCCATTGGTGATGAAGACGGTGACGGCGAATATGACACCCTTGCCGACGTGGCCATGTATTTCTATGAGAAAGACCTGAGCCCCATGGACAACGATGTGCCCACCACCCCCATCGACCCCAATGATGCCCAGCATATGGTGTCCTTCACCGTGGCCTTTGGTATTACCGGTAACCTGGTGGACACCGACAACGACGGCTACCCCAATCCGGAACTGGAGTCTGACGACGACTGGCATGAGGGCTCATCGGTAGATACCTTGCAGGACAAGGTGGATGACCTCTGGCACGCCGCCTATAACAGCAAGGGTTACTATGTCGCCGCCCAGTCACCGGATGAAGTGGCCTCCGCCATTGCCTCGGCACTGCTGGAGATTGCCGACCGGGTTGGTTCGGCGGCCTCGGTAGCCACCAATACCGGCTCCCTGAATGCCGGCAGCAAACTGTTCCAGGCCCGCTTCGACAGTTCCGACTGGAAGGGCCAGTTACTGGCCTTCCAGATCAATGCCGATGGCACTATCGAATCCGAGGAAGCCTGGGAAGCCGGTGATGCACTGAACCTGCAGGACTGGGATACCGGCCGGGAAATCATCACCTGGAACCCCAATATCGATGACCCCGCCGGCGGCGACGTGGAAGGCAAAGGTATTCCTTTCCGTTTTCCGAGCGATTACACCAACCCCAGCGCCACCACGGAGTTGAGCAGCGACCAGATTGCCGATCTGCTGGCCAATGCCCCCTACTCTGTTGGTACCGGCGTATCCGGCGAGATCGATGATAACCAGGATTACGGCGAAGCCCTGCTGGCCTACCTGCGTGGCGATGACAGCAATGAGCTGACCGGCCAGAACTTCCGCCTGCGCAACAGCATCCTCGGCGACATCGTCAACTCCGACCCGCGCTTTGTGGAGAAACCCAATTTCCGCTACCCCAATGCGCTGGAATCAAAACCCTATGCCGACTTTGTCAGTGCCAACAACGCCCGCCAGGGTGTGGTCTATGTGGGCGCCAATGACGGCATGCTGCATGGCTTTAACGACGACACCGGCGAGGAAATGATCGCCTATGTGCCGGCTGCCGTGTATGAAAATCTGGAGCATCTGTCATCACTGGATTACGAACACCGCTACTACGTTGATGGCGGCCCCAACATCATCGATGTTTATCTGCCCAACACGCCCGATCCCGATGACGGCTCCACCGGTGTCTGGCGAACCGTGCTGGCCAGCGGCCTGGCCGGTGGTGGTCAGGCAGTGTTTGCCCTGGATGTGACCGACCCCACTACCTTCGATGAGGGCAATGCCGATGACATCGTCATGTGGGAATTTGACGACTCCAACGATGCCGACATGGGTTACTCCTACGGCAAGGTGCAAATGGCGAAAATGAACGATGGCACCTGGGCGGCTGTTTTCGGTAACGGTTACAACAACACCGAAGCCGATGGCAATGCCAGTTCCACCGGCCATGCCGTGCTGTACATCGTCGACATTGAAACCGGCGACATTCTCAAGAAACTGGACACCCAGGCTGGCTCCACCGGCACGCCCAACGGCCTGGCCAGCCCCCTGCTGGTTGATGCCGACGGTGACTTCGATGCCGACTACATCTATGCCGGTGATCTGCTGGGCAATATGTGGAAATTCGACGTTACCGATGCCAACCCCAACAACTGGGGCTCGGCTTGGTCTTCCGGTACCCCGGACCCGCTGTTCACCACCAAGAATGACCAGCCCATTACCAGTCAGCCCCAGGCAACTTTCCACCCGGATAACCTGCAGGGTTTCATGGTTTACTTCGGTACCGGTAAATACCTGGAAGAAACCGACAACCTCGGTTCCGGCCAGACCACTCAGGCCTTCTATGGCATCTGGGACAGAAATACCAGCACCGCCCCGAATATCGACCCGGATACAGATTTGCTGATGCAGACCATCACCAATCAGTACGAGAAGGAATTCGACACCAATGACGATGGCACGCTGGACACCACCTATCTGCTACGTGATCTCTCCGACAATGCCATCAGCTGGGACACCCACGACGGTTTCCGGCTGGATCTGATTCCGGAAAACATCGAAGGCAGCCCCAACCTCAATAACTACGGTGAGCGGCAAGTCAGTAATGCCATCGTCCGTAATGGCCGCATCATCTTCACCACCCTGATTCCCTCCACCGTGGAGTGTGAATTTGGTGGCACCAGTTATGTCATGGAGATCGACTTCCGGGATGGCGGCGCTCTGGAATACCCTGCCTTCGACCTCAATGCCGATGGTGAGTACGATGCCGATGACACCCTGGCTTCAGGCCGGGCCTCCGATGTGGGTATCATGCCGACGGTAAGTATTCTTGCCGACGGTGCCCAGGATGTGGCCTTTGGCTCCGGTGCCAGTGGTGATATCGATGTGATTGAAATCAGTGTCGGCGACCAGTCCTATGGCCGGCAATCCTGGCGACAGATCGAATAGAGTCGCCATTACCCAGGATAAATGTTATGAAAAAGTCAGTATTGGATGTTCGACCCCTGCGGCGCCTGTTGTTTCTGATGGCATTGCTGGCTGGCCTGAGCGCCACCAGCCTGCAGGCCCAGGTGGCTTCCCAGGTTCTGGTGGGCACGGTTGATGCCATGGCCCAGGATGACGGTTTTATTACCATTTCCGGTGGCAACTACAGCTACTCTGAGGACACCGAGGTCTATCTTCGCGGCGAACTGGTGGACTCGGTCACCATCCAGGAAGGTCTGTCAGTGCGCATCAGTATTGATGCCCAGGGTAATCTGCTGCGCATCGACATCCTCGGCCCGCAAAGCATGCTGCGATTGCTGGATCAAAACTAGCATACTAGAATGTAACAAGGCGCTGGCCCAATGCCGGGTCAGCGCCAGCATTCACCCAAACGTCAATTGCCAATGAGCAATTGCCGGTAACAACAGGCCAAGTTCATGACTCCTTCAGCCCAACGCGGTTTTACACTTCTCGAAATTCTCATCGTGGTTGCCATACTTGGTATTTTGACGAGTATTGCCCTGCCCGCCTACAACGAGAGTGTACTGCGTGGTGGCCGCGCCGAGGCCAAGGGTGAACTGCTACAGGTGGCGGCAGACCAGGAACGTTATTTCTCGTCCTTCAATACCTACATCACCGATGCCACACCGCTGGTTACTCCCACAGTGGCGGCTCGTACCCGCACCACCCAGAATGGCCTCTATGTCATCAGTGTCGCCGCCGGTGGCACTGGCATTGGCTCCAGTTTCATCGCCACCGCCACGCCTCAGGGTGACCAGGCCAATGACGCCTGCACCACCCTCACCATCACCAATACCGGTCAGCGCGGTGCCACCGGCAGCACCGTGGATGAGTGTTGGGGGCGCTAGCTATTTCGAGGAATCAATTGCGGCGATAAAGCGCTATTTTTCAATGGCCAAATGCGCAGACTCCTGACTACAAAACACTGTCGTCGCAAGCAAATTTACCGCGTCATAACCGTTCCCAGCCAACATCTCATGGCCGCGGCAATCCCGGATCACTGAGTATTTTACGCACGGGATATTCGTTAATCTCGCGGTGGCGAGGCACAGGAGATCGTTTATTCTGGGTCGGGCTCTGTTACCAGGCCTGTTTCCCGTCGCCTCTTCATTCCACACGCAATAACTCTCAATAATTCACATCCGCAAGACTCAAGGTAGCGAATCAGGTCGCGACGCTTCACGGAGCGATAATCAATTCTTCAAAGCCATCGCCAGCCGCGCTAATGGCATCCGCCCGATTGAAGTCCAGTGCTTCTTTAAGGGTTTCAGACAGAAACTTGATCAACGTTTCCTTGCTGGCTTCCTGACAATTCACTCCAGTTACTTTTTTTTCCCAGCCAATCCACCAGTCACCGTCTTGATTTATTACTGCGGTTTATTGATTACTCATATCCATACCCCATTTACTGCACCTGAAGAAGTATTTAACAACGCGCCGGCCGGCCGCGACTGTCTTCCACCAAGCCATCCCCGTCACTGTCCACGGCAATGCGTGCCCGTCCCGGGCGATTCAGAATCAGCATCCAGGCCAGACTCAGGTCGCCGCTTTCTGGGCAAAAAGTAAAAGTGCCATTCTGGTTTTTGGTAAAACCCAGCGGCGTCATCTGCAGGTACTGCCGATTACCAAAAGACCGCCAGAAAAGTCGTCCCTGGCCAGCTTCAAAATCAAAATAACGCAGCGGCTGCTTACCACTGTCCACTTCCCGGTCATTGTCCCCATCCACAAAAACCAGTACCCCATCAGCCCAATTGCCACCGCAGCTCTGACCATCGACAGACCGGCACAGGGTTACCAGCGAGGCCGAGCGTATGGCATTCACCCGCGCCAGTTCAATCGCCTGGGCCAACTGCTCCCTGATAACCTCACCCTGGTGACGTTTGAGCAAATCACCAAAGCCGGGCGCCGCCAGGCCCAGCAGGATTGCTGACAGGGTCAGTGCCACCAGCAATTCAATAAGCGTCAGGCCTGAGTGCCAAGCCTCTGTGACAAGATATCCATGTCCCATAAAACTTCCCTGATTAAAACGCTCTGTTAAAGCTTAGAACGCAATGCCTGACCTCGCCAGAATTCGGGTACAATCGCTCTCAAATTCAGAACCAACAATCTTCATGAGTAATCCCTTCACTGCCATCGCCCGCATCCACAGCCCCTTCAAGCAAAAATTCGCTGTGCCCCGGCAACCGGGTCTGGTGGACGAAGCGGTGGGCCGCATTGAATTTCTGCCCGGCTTTGACGATCCCAACTGCCTGCGGGAGATCGAACAGTTCTCCCATCTGTGGTTGTTGTTCGAGTTTCATGAAGTGGCAGACAAAGGTTGGTCGGCCACGGTGCAGCCGCCACGACTGGGCGGCAAGGAAAGAGTGGGCGTGTTTGCCAGTCGCTCGCCCTTTCGCCCCAACAACATCGGCCTGTCGGTGGTGAAGAACCTGGGCCATGAACTGGTGGGCGGCAAGCCGGTATTGCATGTGGGCGGCATTGATCTGACCGACCAGACTCCCATCCTCGACATCAAACCCTATGTACCCTGGGTAGACGCCATCCCCGAGGCTGAAGCCGGCTTTGCCCAGCAGGCTCCCGCCAACAGCTTCCCCATCGACTTCACTGATAACGCCGCCGGGCAACTCAAAGAATATGCAGACCAGTACCCGAACCTGGAAGCCCTGATCCGCGCCCTGCTCAATCAGGATCCGCGCCCGGCCTGGCGCGTCAAGGAAGGGGATGACAAGCAATACGGAATGGCGCTGTATGACCTGAACATCAAGTGGCAGTGGCGTGATGGGCACGTTGTGGTGCTGGCAATAACGCCGCTGTAGCTCCCTTGCCGCAGCAAAGTCCGGCTGCACTGCTCACCATTTGCCTCCCGGCTCCCATTCCTGCGAACGCCACTCCTTGCGCCCCTCCTTCCGCACTCCCTCCGTCATTGCCCTGTCAATGGGACAACAATTCAGCCTCCGATCACGCAATCTCCGATGCATTGCCTATGCTTGCTGGGGATACCCGTAATCAGGCAGAGATTGACGAGGCGTATAATATTTTATACAGTCATATCAGCAAGAGAATCCGTAAATAGGCAATCTTTCCGGGTAACTCACTTGAGCGAATAAAGCTATTCCCGGCAGCAGCAAAAGCGCGAGTCGGCTACCAGATATTCAGATTGCCATGCGGCGAACAGCCAAGCGATTTCAAAGCGATCAAGTCTATCGGGCCAGGCGTCTATGAAATCAGGGTTGCTGTTGAGAGAAGCTGGTACCGGGCTATTTACTGCGTAAAATTCAAGGATTCAGTGTTTATTCTGCATGCTTTCGAGAAGAAGCAGAATAGAACCAGCAACAGGGATATCCGGCTTGCCCAAAAGGCACTGCGGGAACTATTAAAAAGAACAGCTAAACAAAACAGCGACGAGCAAACCAGCAGCGAAAAAAATACAATGACTGAATCGGCCTTCCATCAACTGTATGACGATCCTGACAAGGCCACCAATTACGCAACCAAGGCGGAATTGATGATTGTCATCGAGCACCTGATCAAGCACAGCGGCCTGAATAACTCACAGGTTGCCAAGCTGGTGGGCACTCAGAGGTCCCGCATCAGTGAACTGATGAATGGCAAAATTGAGAAGATCTCACTGGACAGCCTGAATACCTGGCTTGCCATCCTTTCAGGTGGCGCCCTGAAAATGGCGGTCGTGCCCAGCGATGCAGCGGTCAGCGCTGCGGACACCATCGCATCGCTTTCCTGACTTTTTCACTCTTCAGGTTTAGTCTCCAGGCTCACTCTCCGGGTACTCAGGCCCAGGCAGTTCACAGCGCAAGCTCCACTCTGTCCGGTGCTGACTCAGGCCCTGGCCAACTCAAAACAGGGTCGATAGTCTTCACTGGACAGCTTCATGCGGCGGGCGGCAATAAAATCCTCCAGCACCATGGCCATGGACTCCACCAGGGCCGGATCACCGGAGAGCTGAAACGGGCCATGTCGCTCTATCTGACGAATGCCGTCGGCTTTCACATTGCCCGCCACAATGCCCGAGAAGGCACAGCGCAGTTGCGCCACCAGCTCACCCTTGGGCAGCGCGGGATCCAGATTCAGCGCCGCCATGCTCTCGTGGGTGGGAATGAAAGGAATCTGCATGCTATCCGGAATAGTCAGCCCCCAGTTAAAGGCATAGGACTCATGGGTCTGGCGGCGATGACCAATCACCCGGTTCAGGTTGCGCCGGGTTAACTGGGCCACCTGCTCCGGATTGCCGATGACAATTTCGTAATAATCGGCCGCCTTGTCCCCCAGGGCATTGCGCAGGAATTTATCGATGATGGTGAAATAGTCTTTGCCGCTCTCTGGCGCCGCAAAAATAACCGGCAAGGGAATGTCGCGGTTATCCTCATGCATGGACAGGCCCAGCAGATAGAGAATCTCCTCCATGGTGCCCGCCCCGCCCGGAAAGACAATAAAACTGTGGCCCAGACGCACAAACGCTTCCAGGCGTTTTTCTATATCCGGCAAAATCACCAACTCGTTCACCGTTGGATTGGGCGACTCCGAGGCGATAATGCCCGGCTCGGTCACCCCCACATAACGCCCTTGCTGGTTCTTCTGCTTGGCATGACCAATCATGGCCCCCTTCATGGGCCCTTTCATGGCGCCAATGCCACAGCCGGTGACTATATCGATGCCCCTCAGGCCCAGCTCATAGCCCACCAGCTTGCTGTAGTCATACTCCTCGCGATTGATGGAATGACCACCCCAGCACACCACCAGGTTGGGCTTGGTATTGGCCTTGACGATTTTGGCATTGCGCAGAATGCGAAACACCGCATCGGTGATGCCCGGGCCGGTGTCCACATTGAAACCACCCAGGCGGGTAATCTTGTCGCGGGTGTAAACAATATCCCTGAGCGCCGCAAACAAGTGCTCCTGGATACCCAGAATAATCCTGCCGTCCACAAAGGCCGAAGCCGGTGCATTGCGGATATGCAGCTTGACGCCCCGCGGTTCCTGTTCAATCTCGATGGAGAAATCCTGATAGGCCTCCAGCAGCGCGTCGGCATCATCGGTGTCATTACCGGTATTGAGTACCGCCAGGGCCGTATCCCGAAAGGTCTGAAACACCTGGTCCTCGGTGCGCAGGGTAGCCATGATTTCCTGATGGGACAGCAGGTCGAGGGTCTGGGAGGGGCGAACGGTAACTTCTTTAATCTTGTTCATTGAATAGCAATTTCCAAATACACATTCTTTCAGCTGTGGCCTTGCTGGATCAGAAACACAGTGTACCCGGCATTGACCGCAATACCATGGTATTTCTGTCACACAGCGAATTTTACTCGCCCAAGCATAACACCGAAACGTGGGACTTTTCTTACAACTGCCGTAATTCTTTTGTCAGATTTTCTGTGCTAGCTTGAAAGGCAATGCTCAGGGACGCGCTTGCTGGAACTTTCCGTTCAAAACCGCGCCTCACAAGCTGGCCCAAATAAACAAAATAACAACCCGCGCTCTGGCGCCGGGAGGCAGCCTTGTCCCCAGCTTTCCCTACAGCTCTGCACTGTCATGCCGGCATGGCCCGTCCGGGCTTGTCTCTCTGCTGCCTGACATCAGTTGTGCCTCAGCAACACTGCTTGCCCTCACTGCCTCAATTGTTCCTGCTGCGCCCCAGGCAGCAAGGCTGTCATGGGACAAACAGCAGCGCCACGACACTTATTTTAAGAACCCTCATCCAGTCAAATTCCCTATAGGTAAGGCCATGCTTCCAAATATCGAAATGCTCGGCAAAATTCTCAAACTGCGCGATGAGATTGACAGCATCGGCCAGAACCTTGGCAGCAACATCTTCCAGACCCTGGGCGACTACCTGGACCCGGACAGCAACCTGGAAGAAGCGGCCCGGGACCACATCAAGACGGCCCTGAACAAGGTAAAAATCACCGACGCCAAACTGAAGGCGCTGTGGGCCAAACTGGAACAGGAAATCGAAGACGAGATTCCGGAGAAATTGCGCCCCCTGTTAAAATCCTTCGCCGAATTCAAGGCGGCCAAACCCGGCAGCGTGGAATGGCCGCTGGAGTATAAAAAAGACTTTCCGGCCAATAGCGCCATCAGCGCCAGTTTCTCGGTGTCATTCAATCAGGCCGCCCTGCTGAGGGCTTATCCTTCGCCGCCGGAGGCCGTCAGTGAATTACTGGCGGAGGATCAGGCGGTGCTGTGTGTCAGCAGCACGACCGACATCAAGGCCGATGCCCAGGCCGCCGGTGAGCTTGACAATGGCAGTTTCAAATTCAGCAGCAGCGGTGAAACCAGCATCAGCCTGGAGAACTACTACCGCCATGAACCGGCAGAGCTGTTTGGCATCGCCGTACTGCAAAGCCTGGCCACCCAGCCCACTGCGGCACTCACTCCCCTGCCCCTGCCCTTCAACAACAATATGGTGGCCGGGCATTTCCTGCCCCATCCCAGCCTGTTGCTGTCCAGCTTTAATCGCCAGGGCAAACTCAACAGCTCGGCAGAGCTGGGCCTCAGTGCCCCGGCGGCGGTGGCAGGCGGCGTCATCTCCAGCCTGTCACTGGATCTCAGTGCCTCCCTGCAACTTGAAGGCAGCTTCCGCACCCAGCTCTCAAAACTGGACACCCACACAATTAACATCGAGGTGCAGAGCAGCGACAAGCAACAGGCCGAGGCCAGCCTGACTGCCAACATCGGTATCGACATCAAAAAGCAGATGGGCAAGGTGCATTCCCTGCTCTCGGTGGGCCTGGACAGGGGCAAGGCCCTGATCGATCGCCTGCAGTTCGACTGGAGCCTGAGTGAGGAATTTGTAGAAAGCCTGGGCAGTGAACTTAAAAAGCTGGGCAGCGGCAACGACTGGAACACACTGGTGGATTCCCTGTTCTCGGATCAGGCCGCCAAGGATTTCATCAAACAAACCAAACAGGATCTGGATGAGCAGATCGACCTGGTGGCAGAAGACGTCAACACCGAGCTGGGGGAATACATAAGCGACATACTCGAGGACGCCTTCAATGACATCCCCCTCGACGCCCGCAACAAGATCAACAATCTGGTTCAGGGCAGCGACCCCATCACCACGGCCCATAACAAGGTGCAGGAACTGCTCAGTGCCCGCAGCGAAGCCTTCATTGCGGCGCTGGCCGACGACACCCGGGGCACCGTCGACAAACTCATCGGCCAGGCCAATCTGGCGGTGTTCCGCCCCCTGGTCAAACGCCTGGAGAATGTCGACAACAGGGTGGACAAGCTGCGCGAGCGCGTCACCTCCTATCTGCAACGCTATCTCAAACAGCTGGATAAGCTGGCCAGCATCAGCAAGGCCCTGTCGGAGAATGAAATCAAGGTGGCCATCAGCATGATGCGCTCCAAACAGACCACCGACAGCAAGCTGATCGACATCGATATCAGCAATGCCGCCTGCCAACAGCACGCCGCCGCCATCGATGCCCTGCTCTGCGGCAGCCCGGACCCGGTGATTGCCCTGGCCAAAGTCGACACCGCCGGCATCACTGTCAATGAATGCCTGTTCAAACACCTTTGCAAAACCAGCCGCCAGAGCGGAATCAGCGTGGCGGTGCTGGACTTCAAGATGGAGAGCAAATACCTGCTCACCGAGGACGTGGAATTCAGCGAAAACCCGGTGACCGGCGTGATTACCGTGGGCACGAAAAACAGCATCAAAAAGACCAAGGATGTGTTCAAGGACAGCCGCAGTATTGAACTGGTCAACGCCTTTCAGCTTTCCAATGCGCGGCAGACTGGCTCCGGCTCTATCGGTATCACCTTCAACAGAGCAGAGGATGAACTGGGCAAGAATGAGCTGGAAAGTTTTCTTGACTCATTCCACAAGGCCGGCCTGCTCAGTAAGGAGCAGTTGGCCACTGCCACGGCCCACGCCTATGGCGATTCCAGCACCCTGATCGAAGACGCCGAGGTAGTTGCCGGACTTCGGTGGAACACGGAGCAATTAAAAACTCTATTCAAGGTGGCTAGCGATCACGAACTGGATTTCATCATCAATGAAGTGGCTGACGAGATGACAGCTCTCAAAGTAATCCGCCCTTCGTGGATTCATGAATTCGAGCTGCAAATCAATCGAAAAGTACTGCCACGTTCCATGCCAGATATTAGCCTGGACTCGGAAAGCCCGGGCGCTGTGCTGCAGTATCTGTTGCGGCGGCCGGAATTGTGGCAAGAGCTGCAAAGACGGGACGCCAACCTGGATCAGAACAACAAGAACACCAGGAACGTTTTGGTTAAATGGTATGAACTCGCGCTGGGATTGCATAAAGCGATCGACCTGATGGCGGAACTTTACTATTCCAATGCAGATGCCAGCGCCGAGGAGTACGAAGACTACACGCAAGAGATTAATGATTGTCTGCGGGACTGGATTAAAAGCGCCAGCCTGCTGGAAATGGCCTGGAGCCTGCTGCCCTTCACCGACAACAGCAAGGACGATGAAGTCAAAGCCAGCATGCTGGCCCTGCTGAAAATACTCAACCGCCTGTCGGCGGGCCCGGACAGTGAACACAGCGCCCTGTCCATCACCATGAGCGTCGGTGAAGGCAATAAGAAAAAGATCACCACACTGATATAAGGAAATTGATATGGGGGATATCGCCACCGATCCGCAATGGCTGGAAGCCAGGGAGGATCTGCACAAAGCCTGCAATGTTCGCGAGATTGCGCTGTTTCTCGGCGCCGGTGTTTCCGTAGCCAGCAAGCTGCCCAACTGGGGCGACCTGGTGTATATGCTGTACGCCTATGCGGTCAACAAGCACAAGCCTTTCGCCAGAACCCGGCCCTTCTTCAATTACCTGCAGGCCATCGCCGAGCACCTCAAGCGCAAGGAAGCCGAATCCCTGGAGATTACTGCGCGCAAGATTCGCGACATGTACGGCCCGGCGCCAGAAGAGCAGGAAGCCTTCGTCGAGGATTTGCGCAAGCTGCTCTACCGAGGCTACTTCGAGAATTTCGATGAGGCCGACAACGAAGGCTTCGACATCGATGGCCTGCTCTATGACAACGCCACCCTGGCCGGGGTCTATCAGTTGTGCGCCGATGAGCAGCGAGGCGCCCGGGCCGTCATCAGCTATAACTACGATGCCCTGCTGGAAACTGCTCTCGGCAAGGACGGCAGCCAGGCCTGCTGCTCGGTGTTCGATGACACCGTGCCCAGCGGCAGAGCCCTGCCCATCTATCATCCCCACGGCTATCTGCCACCGGCCATGGGCAAAGGTTCAAGAGCCGATGAGATCATCTTTACCGAGGAGCAATATCACCGGGTCAGCATGGACCCCTATCACTGGTCCAATCTCATTCAGCTTTCCGCCATGTCTCACGGCACCGGCCTGATGATTGGCCTGTCACTGGAAGACCGCAACATCCGCCGCCTGCTCCAGGCCCTGGCCATGTCACCACTGAAGAGCAAGATCTATGCGCTGCTGAAAAAACCCGGCTTTGCCCTGCCCGATGACACCGAGGCCACCGACATCCATGAGCGCGCCATTAGCATCGACAACCAGAAGCGCAAAAGCAGCCGCCTGTATCCGGCCGCCAATAACGGCGAGGCGGTGCCCTCCTATGTGCAACAGATCCGCGCCATTGTCAGCGAGATGAAAGACCAGGCCCAGGAACAACAGGAAAAACTGCTCAGGCAACTGGGCATCACTCCCATCTGGTTTGAAAGTTTTGACGAGATCGAACCCTTCTGCCGCAAGATCTACTTTGGGGAATAAACGCGATGGTTGATTTTCTCGATACCTTCATTGGCCTGTTCAGCATCTACCTGATCCTGAGCCTGATCGTCACCGCCTTCACCCAGGGCATCACCAGTTCCAATCTGGTCAACCTCAAGGGCCATGTGATTCGCCGCATCATGGTAAATCTCGTTGGCGAGACCACGACCAAGGCCATCATCGCCCACAGAAAATTCCGGGAGCTTTGTGCCCAAACCCTGTTCAGAAAAGCCCAGCGCCTGCCCTCCTATCTCGACCCCAATGTGTTTGTCGATATTCTGCTGGAGCTGAAACTGGGGCTCAGCAGCGAACAGGACAATCTGAATCCTGCCCAGGTAGAAAAAGCCATCACCGCGCTGGACAGGGATCATCAGGAAGACGGGAATCTGAACAAGCGCCTGGCACAACTGTGGGAAGCGGCCGACTTTGATGTCGATGCCTTCAGGGCCGAGATCATCGCCTGGTTCGACCGGGTTGCCGAGCGCTCCTATGGCTGGCACAAGCGCGGCCTCAACGGTTGGCTGTTATTAGTCGGCTTTATCGTGGCCGTGGCCATCAATGCCGACACCATCTACATCTTCCAGCGCCTGACCTCCGATGAAGAACTGCGCCTGCAATCGGTCAACAATGCCATCGAGTTCACCGAAACCTTGCGCAGTGACGAAGCGGCCGCAGGAGAAGAGGAAGGAGAAGGAGATGAGGAGGGAGAAGGACAAGAGGAACAAGCAAACCCCGAAGCCCCACAAGCTCCCGCCACTCCGGCAATCTCCCAGACCGATGCCATGCTCATTGCCATTTGCGAGCAGAACGGCGGCACAGATTGCGCCAGCAACATCGAAGACCGCTCCCGCACCGTGGTCAAATCCCTGCTGCCGGATCTGCTGCCAGTAGTGGGCTGGGAGTCGGTGCCCGATTGCCTGAAAAGCTGGTCAGTCACATGCCCGGCCGAACAGAACGGCTTCCTGCTGCTTATCTCCAAGCTGGTTGGCTGGCTGTTAACCGCCCTGGCCACCTCCCTGGGCGCGCCCTTCTGGTTCGACCTGCTGCAAAAACTGGTACAGGTACGCGGCAAGGTGGTCCCCGGTGGCAGCAAAGCCAAAGACTCCGAAGGCAAAGACGGCAAGCCGGTCACCAGAAAGCTGGCCGCCAAAACCGCCCTGCGTGCCAACGAAGTAGACGCCGCCGAGATCGACAGCCTTGCCGAGTTCAACCACAACAACTTCGGCTTCGACCCGGTCAACCTCTACTGGTCCGCCCGCCTGGCCGCCACCGCCTATATGCCCGACAGCGATGTGGAGGTGTTCCTGGCCGAATACGGCGCCGAAGGGCAACTGCTGGATATTCCTCTCAGCGACACCCAATGCCTGGTGGCAAAAACCGCCAAAGCCGCCTTCATCAGTTTTCGTGGCACCGAAAAAGTCGCCAAGGACTGGTTCACCGACATCGATGTCAAACTGAAAGACAGCAACTGGGGCAGCAGCACCGTCAAGACCCACAGCGGTTTCACCGAAGCACTGGACTCCATCTGGCGCAAGCACAACGACACGGACCAGCCCGGCATCATGGACTGGATTGAGGCCAATGACCTGGCCGCAAAAGGCATTCCCATCTGGTTCAGCGGCCACAGCCTGGGGGGCGCCCTGGCGGCGCTGGCAGCCCTGCGCCTGGAAATGGAACAACAGGGCCAGGTAAACCGCTGCCTCATTGCCGCCATTCACACCTTCGGCCAGCCCCGGGTGGGTGACAGTCACTGCGCGGAGGAATTCGACAAGCGCTTTGCCAACAAATACTTCCGCCTGATCAACCAGCGCGACATCGTCGCCCGGGTGCCTTTTCCCAAGGCCGATATTCTGCTGGCCAGGGTAAAAGCGCACATCAAGGAAAAAGAAGAAGCCGGCGAACTCACCCCCGGCAGCACCGACATTGGCAAGCAGGAAGACTATCTCTACGCCCATGCCGGCCGGGTGATCTATTTCAATGATCTCGGCCGCGCCATTGTCGACCCGCAGTTCTGGTACCGCAAGCTGGACACACTTGTTGTCCCCCTGGACCGGGAGCAGATCAAGGACGCCCTCAAACAGACCGCCGGTGATCACAGCATGACGGGTTATGTCGAGCGCAGCCGGGCGCTGTTCAGGCTGGCGGAGCAGGAGGCAGACGGGGGAGACCAGGAGTAATCGGCCATTGTATGATATTTGTACAAAAACCAGACAACCGGGGTGTTGCAGCAGGATCGAGCCATTGCCAATCGGGTTGAGACATCACTTTAACAAAACCGTTTTTCCATATTAAATACAGCAGCTTGCAGAACATACATGAAGCGCGTACCGAGCAAAGCACTAAAGAAAACGCTCCCACAAACCGTTAATTTCATCAGGCGCGATCAAGAAACCAGCGCGGCAACTGCGGGTCAATGAGACCGGGCTAAACAGCCTCAAGCCCCCGAAGGCAGGGTGCATCTATTGTTGTCACAGCGGCCAGCATGGATTAGACTGCTGATTAACGATAGTTTTTATCCGCCCGTCACAATAATTCAAGAAATTTTCTATAAATTTCAAGAGGATAACAAATTGACTACCGCACTGAAGTCCCTCAGCAAACTACTACTGGTTCTGAGCGCTGCTTTTTTAATGGTTTCCCAGGCCCAGGCCCAGAGCATTGCTTTAGATATGGCCAACGGCGCAACTGCCGGCCAGGCTGCCCAGGCGGCTGAGGCACGGGGCGAATCCCTGGAAGAGATCGCCGAGCAGCTCTATGTCGAAGGTGAGACCGTTGAGTCTGTCACCACCGCACTCACGGCGACCGGCGCCGGTGACGAGGCAATTATCGCGGCCATGATTGCCACCCAGGAAACGGCCCGGGTCTATTCTTCGGCCCCAACAGGGGCTGCGTTCGAATCCGCGGTTACCATTGGTTTAACTAATGGCGGCCGCAACGCGCCTCCGCCGAATATGATCGCCAATATGAGTAATACCGTTACGGCCCGTAGGCTCTTTGTGCCCACACCTTCCGCACCTTTCGTACCTACTGTTCCTACTGTCAATGGCCCACCTCCCCCTCCCGGTGGTGGCCCAGTGGCACAATTTGAGACCCCACCCACCCAGGACGCTCAAGGTGGCAGCCCGATTTAGGGTAGAGCCTGAGTTCTCGGTGGCAATCAGCCCTACGAGACAAGGGTTTTCGGACCAACACAAAAAACCCGCTCCTTTGAGCGGGTTTTTTATTTCCGTCTTATTTCTCATTGCCTGATGGTAAAGAGATTGGCCACAAGCCAATCATAAATAACTACTGCCAGACACCCAGCCCCTCTATCAAAACTTGTTCAGCCTGCCGAGCAAATACACCAGGCGGCTGACATCCTGTTTTTGTACGGTGCGCCATCTGGCGAGCTGCCATCCGATACATGCCCCAACATCGGTAAAGTAAACAGCAGCATTCACCCTATCTAATGCACGGACAAGAACTACCGGACTATAATACCTCGTGTTTTGTGATTGTTGTCGCTATGGCTACCACCCCACTGTTTGAAAACCGCTTTTTTCTCGGCTACCTGGCAATCCTCGCCTGGACTCCACTGCCCTTCGGTGGTGCCAGGCCCTGGGCGATTAGCCTGCAGGTGATGCTGTGCCTGATCCTGGCTGCCACCATGCTGATCAGCGCCCTGCGCAACAATCTGGACATGGCCGGCGCGTTAAAGCCTTACAAGCTGCCGACACTGATCTTCTTGCTGGTGCCAATCTGGGTGACACTCCAGGCCATGCCATTGCCTGCCAGCATGGTAGCGACCCTCTCCCCCGGTGCCATTGAATTACAAAGCCATCTGAACAGCGCCAACACCTTGAGTCTGGAACCCGGCATCACCCAGCAAATGGCTGCACTGAGCTGGTCATTCTGGCTGTTCTTCGTCATGACACTGCTCTTGCTGGACAGCAGCCGGCGCCTGAAACAGCTCATGGCATTCATTGTTTTCTGTGGCGTGTTTCAGGCTGTCTACGGCAGCATCATGACCCTGAGTGGCCTGGAATGGGGATTTTTTATCGAAAAGGAATTCTACCGGGGCCGCGCCACCGGCACCTTCGTCAATCGCAATCATCTGGCAGGCTATCTGGAAATGTGCCTGGCCGTGGGGATCGGCCTGCTGGTGAGCTCACTGGGCAACGACAAGGCCGGAAGCTGGCGCAGCAGCTCCCGGCAATGGCTGCAAACCCTGCTGGGCCCCAAAATCCGTCTGCGCATCTATCTGGCCCTGATGGTCATAGCATTAGTCCTGACCCGCTCCAGAATGGGCAATACCGCCTTTTTTGTCAGCTTGACAGTTTGCGGAATCCTGTGGATGGTATTACAAAGGAAGTTCAGCCGTGGACCCATCATTCTATTTGCCAGCCTGCTGGTGGTGGATGCATTGATCGTGGGCCAGTGGTTTGGCTTTGAGGAGTTGGCCCAGCGCCTGCAAGGCACCACAGCAGAGACAGAGAGCCGGGACGAACTGGCGGTTAATACAATAGACCTGTTGCAGGCCTATCCCCTAACAGGCACAGGCGTGGGTACTTTCTACAGTAGTTTTCCCAGCGTCCGTAATCAGCAAGTAACTGGCTTTTACTATCATGCTCATAGCGATTACCTGGAATTCCCGACCGATTTTGGCCTGATTGGAGTAATACCGCTCATGACACTGACGGGAATTGCACTTTTATCGAGCATCATGGCGCTGCGAAAACGCCGTAACAAGCCTATGCTGGGCGCCGCCTTTGCCAGCCTCATGGGACTGATGAGCCTGTTAATTCACTCCTCGGTGGATTTTAACTTGCAAATCCCGTCAAACGGATTATTGTTTATATTGCTCTTGGCGCTCGCGCTATGCGCACTGAGACAGGAGAGCAAGTCCAGACAGTATCAATAGGACATTGATGATTTCTGGTAAGGGGGAACAATAAAAATGGAAAAACAAGGATTCCTGCGGCAAAACCGCTTTCTCTTTTCAGTTATTCAAAAAGTCGTAGACGCCGGCGTCATTGTCGCCACACTCTTCATCGGCGCGGCCCTCTATGGTATCGATTGGACTGCCAGCAACTACTTGATGCTGGCCTTCTGCGCCGTGGTCTTCTTCGCCTTTTTTTCCGACATCAGTGGCCTGGGCAATTCATGGCGCGGTCAGACTATCGGTGCCGAGTCTCAAGCTATCTTCTATTCCTGGATAGGCACTATCCTTTGCCTGCTGCTGCTTGGCTATGCCACCAAAACCACTGCCAGCTTTTCTCGTATCACCGTGGGTGGGTGGATGATTCTCACTCCGATTCTACTACTGGTCGTTCGCAGCGTGATTCGCTTTATTCTGTTCAAACTACGAGAGCAAGGATTCAATTCGAGAACCATCGCCATAGTCGGCACAGATGAAGTTGCCCAAAACCTGGCCAGGGAAATCATGAATCAGAGTTGGATGGGATTAAAAATTGCTGGTTACTACGACAATCGCGCTGAGCTTCGATCCAAACCCGATCCCGATATTGATATTAACGTCATTGGTCGCTTTGATGATCTTATCAATGCGGCTAAGAATAATGAGTATGATGGTATCTATATCGCCCTGCCCATGCGTGCAGAGACGTTAATCGCCTACATTGTTAACGAACTCTCCGACTGCTCAGTGCCCGTACACATCGTTCCAGACCTGTTCACTTTTAACCTTATCACTTCTCGCGCCACAAATATTGGCCGCATACCACTGCTAAGTGTTTATGATTCTCCTTTTGATGAAATGGGTATGATGCTAAAAAGAACTCAAGATATTTTTCTTGGGTTTGTAATACTGACAGTCTTTGCAGTGCCTATGCTAATGATAGCAATAGCTGTCAAATTAAGCTCACGAGGCCCGGTGCTTTTCAAGCAGAGGCGCTACGGTTTGGGAGGTGAAGAAATCCTAGTTTGGAAATTTAGAACTATGAATGTGTGCGAGGATGGCATAAACATTAAGCAGGCACGAAAAAAAGATCCAAGATTTACACCAATCGGGAAATTCTTAAGACAGACATCACTAGACGAACTTCCTCAATTTATAAATGTGATTTCAGGATCTATGAGCATTGTCGGCCCGAGACCTCATGCCGTAGCCCACAATGAGATATATAGATCTCGCATTGATGGCTACATGCTAAGACACTTGGTAAAGCCGGGTATTACCGGATGGGCCCAAATTAATGGTTGGCGTGGAGAAACCGATACAGACGAAAAAATGGAAAGGAGAATAGAAGCAGACCTCGAATACGTTAGGAACTGGTCAATATGGCTAGACCTAAAAATCATCGCATTAACAGCGCTTAACGGGTTCACAAATAAAAATGCGTATTAGCTTTCACCACTTAAAGGTCAATTATCGAACAGCTTTTCCCAATCTAAATTTTATTAGGATCGCTAAGAAGCGGATATTATAGATTGTATATCTTCTAAAAAGCCGAATTGGCTCTTGGCTGAATCTGAACAACCACTCGAGCCCAAGCCTTCGCATACACATTGGAGCTCGTCGCACCTTCCCTGCCACGACGTCAAAAGCTCCCCCAACACCAAGGCTTACGCTGGCATTCAGGCATCCCCAATTTCGCTCAATAAATATTTCTTTTTTAGGCGACGACATACCTAACAATAGCAAATCCGGATCCGATGAATTAATTAGAGATACTATACCCTGCTCTTCTTCTATTCCGAAATAGCCATTATGAAATCCACATATCTTTAAGTTCGGATACATATATTGAAATTCGGCTTTTGCTTTAGTAACTATTTCTTGCGTTGCTCCTAGCAAGAAAACCTTGAATGGCTGCGACTCGCTCGTGGACAGAATATCGTGCATAAGATCTATGCCTGGATAACTTTCACAACCATCTAATCCTAGGATTTTAAGACCCAATTTAATCCCAACTCCATCTACATGAATTATTTCAGCATTTCCTAATGCGTCGCGGAGTGAGCTATCATCAATAGTCTGCATGAATTTAAAGACGTTTAACCCTTCAATTCTAAGCCGCGCTGAATCGGACAAAGAGGACCGAATACGCTTAAGCAGGTGATCTTTTGGCAAATTATCAACAACGATCCCTAAGAAATTTATTTTTTCCATAATCTATGAGCTAACACCATTGAAGTAGAGCGATTCAATCTCTACAGATCTAGATTCCCAAGTGAATGTGTCCACACATCTCTGATACTGTTCGTCCGTAATTTTTAGCGAACGTGAATTCGAAATAAGGCCCCTAAGCACATCAAGATCACCGACCTCGAAGATAGTACTAATTCCCAGTTTTTCACAAATAGCCATATTTCCAGGAATTTTAGAACAAATAACAGCCATCCGAAGAAGTATCATTTCGATAATTACAGTTGGAAGCCCCTCCATCTCAGAAGCTATTACGAACGCATCACATATTTCCAATAATTCGACAACCTGTATATCAGATAAAAACCCGTGGAAGAGGATATTTTCACTCAACCCAAGCTGTTCAGAAAGCGCTTGAAGCGCATTCATTTCGGCTCCTTTACCAACAACGTGGAATGTAACCTCGAGATGCTTAATCGACCCAAGAACTCTTATTACGTCATCTATTCGTTTCACATCAACAATTCTTCCAACAGTTAATATTCCGATATCACTTCTATTCGTTGATCCTTTAAATTTGGCTGCACTAGCCCGGGCAACAATATCAGCGTGATATACGCAATTAGGTACTATACTGACTTTATCAACTGATATATTCCTAGATTTGTAGTAGCTCTTCCAAGACTCAGCCAGCAAGATTGTCGCACTGGAGAAATTTACCAAGGCCCTCTCAGCGACGTAATCCCACGTTAACTTTGACAAATAGCGGATTGAGCCTCGATCTTCGTCATAGTAACAGTGGGGTGTATAGATATATGGTTTATTTAATATGAAGCAAATAATCCCAAAAAATAGACTCAAGAAACTACGTGATCCATGCAGGTGAACAATGTCGTGCTCTCTAAGTACCTTGAAACTCTCAACGAAAGAAAATTCCATCGTAATATATGGGTCAACAATTTTTTCCGGACTTGGAGATAGTACAGTAACACTGTGCCCAAGCGCACATAGAGATTTGCTCAATCCATCTATGTGGCGAGCGACACCACCGCCACCAGAATTAGGTTTAAAATCCCTATGTATTTGAAGCACCTTTAAGCTTCTTCGCCCGGCTTTACCCATAGCTTGAAGCTTGACCTATTAATTTACCGCTACCAGTTTCCCCGGATGGGACATGCGAATACTTTCGAAATGACCTACAATTTACAATACACAGTGATGTAACCAACCAAATTGTAGCAGCGCCCGAATAGGTTAATAGGTGCTCAGAGAGAAATAGACTACTTGAGGCCCCAATTAATACGGAAACAGAAGCGAAATTCTGCTGCTTATAAGTCCCACAGTCCTCAATATTCTTAAGCAACAGACGCACCAAAACCACATAGAACCACAAAAAAGCAATTGCACCTGGCATACCTAATTGATATGCAATTGAAAATATTGCTCCCTCTCCACCTCCCATAATTTCGTTTCCAACTGCAGAAGCACGAGCCCCAGCGCTACCTACACCATACCCGAATAAACTGATATCTAAGAGACCAGAAAAGTTATCAACGATTGCCCTATAGTGGCCAATAGTAGACCCATCCAAAAAGTTGACTGTGTAAAATACTATTTCTTGAAGAAAAGGCAATGTAAAAACAAATACACCAGAAGAGATTAGTATAATCCGAAAGAACTTTCTAACGTCATAAGTATTTAATAAAGCATATGCAATAATTGAAATTATGACGAACAGCAATGCGCCTCTTGTTCCGGTAAGATATACACCAAACAAGGAAAATACGAATAAAAGCAAATAGCCAATGCCATGCGTGTTCGAATATTTAGACAACAAGAGCATACTGACTGTACCCAAAAAGAATCCGTTTGCCAAAGGTGATGCCAATAAGCCAGCAGCTCGCCTCTCTAACTCGTAGCCAAAAAAATTCCAAGGCAGATCGAAAGCTGAATTAAAGCCCGAAAACACACCTTTTACATCTCTCAAATAGTCACCGTAAAATACAGTATATTGCCAGAAATATGTATTTTCTTTCTCCCACAAGCCGAAGGCAATACTCACAAACGAATAACAGAACAATATGCATAAAACCCTATCAATTATTGATGAAGGCCTGGTTGCCGACGAACTTGCAATGAATATTAGTATAGGGAGCAGCAAAATTGCCGCTGACGAAATAACTAGTGAAATACTAATTCCTTTTATAAGGCTCACAATCGTATAAATTAGCACGAAGAATGAATACGTTACTGCGGGGGGATATATATCAACCGGCACTCTCTTTCTGTATAGAGCAATGAAGAATAACGAGATGGTAACTAGATCTCTCAAATTTCTTAGATCAGATATACTAGAAACCCCTGTAATAGAATAAATTAGCGCTCCGCCTAGGTCCGATATTGGATATAGAATAACTAGAAATATGAGCAATCGATTAGTCATTTTTCATGGTCTAAATATTCTGCAGCAAACTCTACCACCTCTGATCTGCCATCTACTATACTTCGATACCATAAGTTCTGAGCTTCTAGAAAGCTCTTTCTCTTGCTTTTCGAATTTTGCAAACCTTTAAATACGCTCAGCACTTCCTTTGAGCTATTAGCAATATGAATTGGCGAAATCAACTCATGAGCAAACTTGCTTTGAAGTGGAGAAAAAGACAAACCAAGAATATAGTGTCCACTTAAGTGACCATCAATAAAGGCCGTAGATGAAAATCCTACTAACAACGTTGGAGCCCCATGTTCTGAAAAGATTTGGTGTGGCGGACGCGATACTTGATAGTTACCTTGATATGGAATCGAATTATATTCGCACTCCGATGGATGGAGAAGTATTTTAAATTCAATATCATTAGAAATACATATCTCGTGCATTCTCTCCACAAATATTTTAGAAATCCGGAACATATTCTGACCATATATTTCAGTATGCGTCTGCGATATGAATGAAATACACGTAGGACAATCACCTGAACTTATGCCTTTCTTAGCTTTCAAATGTTCCGGATTCCAATATAACTGCCGGGTTCTATTCACCCCATAAGAAGAATATATCGATTTTGACTTTTGCCCCCAAACTGCTTGATAGTCAGCATTTGGCGGAAAAAACTCGTCAGTGGGTATGCCATGCTGAATATTTATAGAAATTCCTCGTGACCGAAAAACCTTTATTCCAGCAAATGAAGCCATATCGAAATCATTATGTGTAATTAATACATTATTCTTTCCCTTAATCGTGTTACACCAAGCATCGCACCAGAGTAAATGTCTCCAATATAACAGGACAACAATATACCTATTTAAATTTCGGGACTTATTGATAAGTGAATTTGCTTTAATGTAAGCACGAATAAACTGTAATAGAGAAATCGGGTTCAATCTGGTAACCGAACAACCTTCCAGTCTATTTATGTTGTTTCTAGCGCTAATAACATAAGCGGAGCAACTCCCCTCTTCCTGAATTTTAGCGTACGCTTTTCCCACTGAAAGCCAGCCACTTCGGCCTGGTAGCGAAATTGCGAAAAATATCGCATTACTGGCTATCGACTGCTTGCGGACAAAATACAATCGCAAGCTGTCACGAATCAATGATGCCAACCCTCTAAGAAAGGGGTTTTTCTTCTTCAATATAAAATAGAGCTCGTGGCGAATGTCCCAAACACGAGGTCCATATACGCACGATAGTGTATTGATTCGTTTGTAGTATTCTGATTCATTCATTTTATTAGTCTTGAATGATATTTATAGAATTTCCGTCTCTGATAACCACCTATATGCTCGGGCCCAATGAGCTTTAGCATTAGCCTCCGAGTTTTTGATTTCAATCGCTCTGCAAATCGCGGCTTCTTAGACTTCAATCTAACTCGATCTGAGCGTGTCTGTTGAGCCGTACAATAGGTCCAGTTTCCTAAATCAACTCTACCGTCGCTTTTCCGCGCAACTATCAATATCGCTCCACTCAAGAGCTCACCTTCTTTGTATTCGATGATTGTTTCAGGGAAAAAGCCATTTTTAGTTAGAAGAAACTTTAACGAATCGATTGTGAAATATGACTGATGGGCTCCATGTACATGACTATTCCAGTTGCCCCAATTAGACAGGAAATTCGGAACCTCAAAAGCCACCAGGCCGTCGTTCTTCATAACTTTGAAAAGCTGCTGGAGCAGGTCGCTAGGGTCAAGTACATGCTCCAATACATGGAATGCGCACGCCATTTCTATAGAGTCAGCGTATATGGAGTCAATCGACTCCACTAACTCTGCAATCTTCCCTAACCTTGGAAAACATTTAGGATCTGCCTCTAAAGCATAAAGTGAGACTTCATGCCCGTAGCTCCCTATTGCAGCTAAAAACCCCCCAAAACCAGGCCCAATTTCCAATATATTATTTGGCAGTTGATATTCACCAAATATCATGTTTGCTCGAATCAATCCGATTTCATCAACGAGACAATCTCGCAAGAAACGTTCATCATGTTTTTTAGCAGAACCAAAGCTGTAAACTTTCCGGTAATCCGAGTAGTAAAAGTAATCCAAAGTTTTTGATGTTGGGAAAGGGTACAAATAAGCAAATCCACAACACCCGCAGTGAACCAAGTATTGACCATTTGAAATATAATCTTCTTCCCAAAATTTTTCTTGGTCGTTACAATCGCCGCAAACCCTACAATAGGCCCCTTGAGTTGTGAATTCCCATTCTCTCATTCTTGGCTCGCACCTTCACACGCTCTTTTCTGCTTAACTTGCGCTATCGCAACGCTTCCGATCAAGACCAATAATAGCAACGTAATAAATGTTAAAGTTGTAGTGCTATCCTGCCCTATGCCACTTTGACTGACATACACCGCCAAAGGAATCCAGATTACCAAGACTATAGAAAGAAGAGACAAGGCAAATATCTTCAATCTTTTGTAAAATAAAATAATGATCACCCCTCCGACAATTACTCTCAATAGCAATATCGCGACAAGGGATGTCAGAAAATATGCCATCATCATTTGGACTACGCCGAAAATAACCTGAATTGAAACAAGCATATTCCGTATATACTTTTCTAACCTATATACTAACAAAGCTGATATACATGTAGTTGTAAGAGCGCGACACAACCACTCTGACAATATCAGTGAAGCATATAAAGCAATTTCTAAAGAATATATTTCTGGAAACACGTTACCAATATTTATGCCAAACGAAAGCAAAATTGTCATGGCAACGAGATAGAATGTAGTATGCAAAGTTAATATTTTGTTAATCTTATTAGTATTGGCATCCTCAAAATATGATCGAATTTTAGGAATAAGAACCTTTTGGATCTGTACTAGGACACCACTTATTCCTTGAAGTATCTGATTCAAGATGATGTAAACAGCTAAGAACTCGGGTCGCAAATGCTCCACAAAGATTAATACCGCTCTATCGTATAGACTGCCAGACAGACCTAACTGCCATAAGTAAATCGATTCTTTTAGATTACCTAAAGCAAAGATATTTAAACTAGGCAGCCCATACTTTCTATTGTCGATGATTCTTAAAACGAAAATTAGCCCGCCTAGATACCCTAGTGAAAATACCAGCCCTAACAGAATTGACAATACACCACTATCGAATCCTAAGAAGAGTAATACTGTGGATGGTATAGCGATAAGTGTTTGCTGAATCGGTAAGACTTTAATCGCTAAGCTGGTTTGCGATCTAGAAAACAGCACTGTTGTCGGCGTTAGACAGAGAAATATAAGCCCGGGAAAAGCACAGACTAAATATAGAAAACTATTGCTATAGATGCCTCGTTGCCATGCTATATAAATCAAAAGGGTCGATCCGAACACAATGGTTGCAGCTATTTTATGAGAAAGGCTAATTCTCCAATTCGTTATAAAGGTTGGTGAGCCCGTAGATTCTCGTAGAAAATATTGACTGTAACCAAGGTCCCCAAGGAACGTTACGCTCATCAGAAGTAAGTACACAAAACCTATTTCTTGATAATACGATTCACCGAATTTCCAAAGGATGCATAGCTGAAAAAGCAAATTTATGCCGTTCGAATAGACATATGAGCCACCTGCTTTAAATGAGCTTGAGTTAATTATACTAAATAGATTCATTTAGATTTGATGCGTCGCCCTGCTCTATATTTAATCCTCTTCAGAAAACGGTATAGCAATGGTGGGATTAGGGAATGAAAGAAATTGATTGCTCTATATTTTAACCACCTCCTTTTCGCCGCATCCTTATCAACCCCAGTCCAAACCCAATTACAAGAATTTATTTTCCCATTAAATCCTTGCTTCACATTTAGCGCTTCAGGAAACAAATGACTTAGCAGCTCAATATCACCATCATCATGCCTGAGATCCGCTATCAATGGTTGAGTTTTTTGAACGAACCCAGTCACATTCCAGCAATGATTTATAAATCTGCCAGATCTGACATTGAAACCAGATAATACTAAGTTATACATAAGCACACCTATATTCCATCCCGTACTCACATGGCCTCCAACAATCAAATCCGTGTACTCAGGAACCACTATAAATAGATATCCACCATCCTTCAGAACCCTATGGATCTCATTTAGTGCCCGCCCAGGGTTTTGCGTATGCTCTAAGACATGGGAACACCAAACAGCATCGAATTGCGAATCAGAGAATATATGCATATCCTCTATGAACACGTTTTCGTGAAGCGACACTGTAGTTACAAAGTTAGAACGTCCGTACGTATCAATTGATAGGCCAGTGGCTGTTACATCCTTACCATTTTCAGCAAATACCTTTGAGGCAAAACCGTTACCTGCACCTATATCCAGTATTGATCGATACTCATACTCCAAAGCTTGTGAAACCAAATCTGATAGACATCTGTTCATTTATTGCACTTCATTAAGGTTTACAACTGTTTTCATCACGGCTTCACGAAAACTAAATGTTGGTTCCCATTCTATCAATTTTTTTAGTTTAGCATTACTCCCAAGCTGACTTCTCCTATCAAACTTCCGTATTTTAGACTTATCAATATTAATATTTAGCTGTAATTTCAGTACTTCACCGATGCATTCGACTATATCTTTCACAGAATATTCTTCGCCGTTACAAATATTAACAACATTGTATTGATTGACTATAAATTCCTTGAGATGTAGTCTCACAATAGCCTCAGCTGTATCATCGGCATGAATATAATCTCTCCTTGGCTCGACATTTCCTAATGATATAGTTTGCTCTGGACTGTTCGGTCCTATTTGACGCAATATATCCGGTATTAAGTGGCCATTCGGATCATCGTGCCCGATGGTGTTAAATATCCTTCCTACGACCGCAATACCACGTGAATTTGTATTCCATACAGAAACTTGATGCTCATTCGTCAACTTTGAAATGGAATAGATGTCTTTAGGCAAAGCTTTTGTCGCTTCTTCGTCGAGGATATTATCCACCCAATCGTAGACAGCTCCACTTGATGCCAGGAAAACCCTATTCACATTATACTTTGACATCATATTTAATAGATTCTGTGTTCCCAATATGTTTGAGTTAAACGCCAATATGGGGTTGTTCTCACAAGTGGGAATATGATGAACTGCTGCTAAATGTATAACTGAGTCGAAGTTATATTTCTCGAATACCTTAGACAATTCTGGACTACATATATCCATATCCAGAAACACTGGATTATTTTTAGTGATTGGCGGGCTAATACCCGTGAAAAGATTGTCCACGATAACACACCTGTAACCAGCAGCTATTAGTCTTAAAACCACTCTTCTCCCAATAAAGCCAGCACCGCCTGTTACTAAAATAGTTTTCGACATACTTTTTCCCTTTTAGTCCGATATACTTCTTCACGATTTAGCATTTTGAGCTACAGGTTTCTCTATCGTGTGGGCTCTCAAAATATCAACGATTCTTGAACTCGCCTTGCCATCTCCATAAGGATTTAAAGACTCGGCCATCTTCGAATAGGCAGCGATATCGTTAAGCAATTTTTCAGTTTCATTGACGATCTTGGACACACTGGTCCCGACCAATTTCACACTTCCAGCATTAACAGCTTCGGGCCTCTCTGTCGTTTCCCGCATAACTAGCACTGGCACGCCAAGGGAGGGCGCCTCTTCTTGAATCCCGCCGGAATCGGTTAAGATTATGAAACTTTTTCTCATCAAATATACGAAGGGTAAATATTCTAATGGTTTTATTAAATGCACGTTATTTTGCTTTCTCAATTCTTGTGTAACTGGTTGGACGACATTAGGATTCAAATGAACAGGATAGACTATTTCTATGTTCGAATTTTTCTCTGATAGCACTCTAATAGCTCTACAAATCCTCTTGAATCCCTCACCAAAACTTTCTCTTCTATGACCAGTCACTAGAATTATCTTTTTGCTTTTATCTAGAAAGGCAAACTTTTCATCTAACTCAAGTCTAATTTCAGAGTCGTTTCTAATTCTTGACTCAGCAAGAAATAGAGCGTCGATCACCGTATTCCCGGTTATATAAATATGGGCACTAGAGGTTCCCTCAGACTCCAGGTTTGTAGAGGATGATATCGTAGGAGCGAAATGAAACTTAGCTAAAGAATCTATAATTCTTCTATTAGCTTCCTCTGGCCATGGAGAGTAAAGATTTCCAGTTCTTAGCCCTGCCTCAACATGTCCTACTGCAATTTGCTGATAAAATGCAGCTAATGTTGCGGCGAGTGCAGTTGTCGTATCACCATGTACCAGTACAATATTGGGTTTTAGATCCAACAAAATCTTACGAAGCTTGACAAGTATAATTGAAGTTATATCGGTTAGATCCTGTCCATCACTCATTATATCTAAATCAAACTTTGGCTGTATTTCGAATATGCGTAGCACTTGATCCAGCATCTCTCGGTGCTGACCAGTAACACAAAGTATAGATTCGAAGTCTTTGTCGGCTGACAACTCAATTAGAAGCGGCGCCATTTTTATCGCTTCCGGCCTGGTACCTATTACAGTGAGAACTTTTAATTTTTCCATATTCTTATTCTTGTTCGAAATTGAAATCTTAGAGAAATTGGCAAAATTACAAGTAGCCGGAAATGCAATTAACACATATTCTCTCTATTCATTCACACTTTTGTATTGCGGCTACTACGCATTATTTATCTGATCCCTCTTGGGATTTGGATAAAGCGCCCCTGCATACCAGATACGTTAGAATTTATTACTATTTCTTCTTGTTCTCTTGATTCGATACCTTGAGCAATAGTCAATATATCTAGAGATCGACAAATTTTAGTGAAACTTGTCATTAGAAATTGTGAATCCAGGTCCGATAATACTTTCATCGTAATAGAGCGATCCACTTTAACATAAGCTGGTCTTAGAGAATTCAGGTAAGAAAACCCAAAAAAACCCTTACCGAATTGATCTACACCTACCTCACAACCAATTGATCTAAACTCACTAGAATATTTTGTCACAAGATCAAGGTTTTTAATTATCTCTTGTTCGGAAAATTCGAAATACATAATCGGAAAACTGACTTTTCTTTCCAGACTAATTTTCTCAATAATGGTTTTCAGCCAATTGAAAAAACTGACATCTCTAATGGTTTGGCATGACAAATTAACAGCACATGTATTATTGCAATTATCTTTAGTAGAGTGCTCGAGAGCTTGTTCAATAACAAACCGATCTAGACGTTGACAAAGTTTCAAGTCCTTCACAGCAGGAACTATCCGACTTGCCGGAATTACATTACCCGTCTTATCTGTCATCCGCACGAATAATTCGCTATGCAAGACATGATTCTTTTCAACACTACTCACCACGTTTTGCGAAACCAGTGACAATTTACCACTTTCCACACAATCAGTGATATAGGCATTCCACTCATTCCGACTCATGGAATGAATCTCCGAGGCATCCAGTTCCGACGCCCTGATCCACGGAGTTGAGGCTTTGGACTGGGACATACGGAGAGCACTATCTGCCCGGGTCAGGGCTGTGCCATAGGGCACAGGCTTGTGGATAGTGGCTACACCGATATTAGCCAGTTGCGAACCATCATAGGCCTCAGTCTTCTCCAGTGTGGCCAGGCTGGCTGCCAGCTTTTCTGCCAGCTTATCCGCCCTGGTTTCATTGTCATCCAACAGGTAGAAGGCAAAATCACCGCCATTCAGTCGGCTCAAGGCGGCGATGTGTTCATTTTTTGTACAGTCAGCCAGCTTTCTGGCCACGGCCTCCAATAACGCATCGCCTTTCTTGTAACCTGCCCGTGCATTGAAGCCCTTGAAGTCATTGAGCTGGATCAGATACAGGGTGCCCGGGTGGAATTCCTGGTCTCTGGCTTCGCCCTGCTCTTCTATCAGGTTCTCAAGCTGGCTCTGGAAATAACGCTTGTTACCCAGCCCGGTGACAGGATCCTGAAATGCCTGTTCACGCAGTTGCGTGACAGATTGGCTGAGCTCATTGAAGGTGGCTTTGACACTGCCGACCATCTGGTTCATGGCGGTGACCACGGTGGCCAGTTCCGGCACTTTGGGAACGGGCATCTCAAGATCGAATTGACGATTGCAGATGGCCCGGGCCTGGATGACCAGCGCCCTGAGTGGCTGCAGGAGATATTGCAGGGCGAAGAAGCCGCCCACCATCAACAGCAGAAACACTGCCAGATAGGCGCTGAAGCTGCTCTTTACCACGCCCCAGAGCTGTTGATAGGCATAGCCGGGGTTACTGGCCACCACGACCCTACCCGCCAGGGCCCAGCCGCTAGAGAGCTCCTGTTGGGCACTGGGGGCTTCCAGGTCCACGCTGTTGATAAACCAGCCGGGCACGCCGTCGATCTGCACGCCCTGCTCACGGCTGACGATTTCTTCATCGTCGTAGTCATAGACACTGATGTGCTGGTAAAAGCCCCGGTCGAAGATGGCATTGACAGTGGTTTGCACACCGGAGACGTCCTCTTGCTCCAGATAGGGCACCAGGGTCAGGCCCAGTGAGGTGGCGGCGTCCTGCACCTGGCTTTGCATCTGCCGATTGAGAAAGGCCTGGGTGCTGCTGAAGTTGAGCCAGTAGGTGCCGGCGAAGATCAGCAGGAACAGGGTCAGGATCAGTAGCGTCAATTGTTTGTAGAGTGACATGTTGGGCTCTTGAATAATGAGTGTTGGCTTGTGGGCTTTTGTCTCAATGCTGGTGAATTTGCCTGGCGGCTTGTTGTGCCCGGTGCGTGGTGGCTGAGCGCTTAGCCCGCTCCGGCCGCTGCCAGTTCCACTTGCTGGCTTTCAAATTGCAGGTATTCCGGTGGCAGGCGGGATAGCAAGTTGCTCCAGTCATCCAGCATGTCGGAGCCGCCTACCAAACGACCATTGCCCCGCTCACGGGAATTCCACAGGCCGCCGCCATTAAAGCTGAAGACCGGTTGCAGGTCGCCGCGCTCGGAGGCTTTTTGAATCCAGGGTTTTAAATTGTCCAGCACCTGGGGATTGACGCGGCTGTCACCGTAATAGCTGAGCACCATATGGGCCTCGCCGATCTCGGTGGCGTTCACATAGGTCAGGCGCAGATGTTCGTCGGGGATGCCCAGGGCCCTGAGGGTGAAGTATTTGGCGATGGCATAGTCTTCACAGTCGCCACCATTGGTGGACAGGAACTCGATGGGGGTGGCCCAGTAGTCTTCCTGGTTCCAGTGCTTGTGGTCGCGCTGGTAGCGGATGCGGTTGAAAAAGCCGTTCACTTTTGCCAGTTGCTTGTCTGGCGATTCGCCCTGCAAATCGAACACCAGCTTCTGCCAGCGCTCGATGCGGCGTTTGGCGCCGCGGCCAAAGCGGTCCTCGATCTGCCCCAGCACCGCCGGGCTGACGGAGATCAAGGAGATATCCGCCACGGTGTGCAGAGCCAGCGCCGCCATCAGCAGGCAGGCGCCGGCCAGGCTGCATAAGCTGGCAATGATTCGATTGCTGACCACCGTCCTCACACTCCCCGGGTTCTGGTACGCCTGCACAGCAGGCAGTTGTCACCTGCCCTGTGGCCAACAAGGGCACAGGGGCTTGGCGGGCAAAAGCCTTTAGGTATTACGAGTGTGGCGGGCTTTAACTTTAGGGGTTACGGGGGATGGCAGCACTGCCCGGGCGGCGTCCGGGCTGGCAGATTGGCAGGTTGGCAGCAGTTCAGGTGGTTAGATGGGCAGGAGAATTACTGGCAGGCCTGGCGGGCCCGCTCGGTGGCATTGCTCAGATCCAATTGCGGGCAGAGAGTAGTAGTCAGAAAATCCATGGTATTCATAGTTCGGAACTGGGCCAGCAGCGCATTGCTGTTGCCTGGCAGGCTGAAGGCCCGCTCCACTGCAGCCACAACCCGTTGCCGGTCTTCAGCATTGAGTTGCTCCCACGCCCCTGCGCCAATCTCGGCCATATAGAGTTGCACCCGCGATTGCCACTGCCCCAGGGTATCGGCCCGTTCCAGGGCCAGGCTGAATTCATCATCCAGCAAAGACATGGCGGCTTTCTGGCGGGCAAGATAGGCCCAGACATCGGGCCAGGCCGGGCGCAGGCGCGCGGAATCGCGGTAATGGTCGATGGCCCGATTGCGAAACTGAACGCGCTGGGAGGCCGTAAGCGGGGCGCCCTGCACAAAGGGCCGCCATTCCTGTACCACGCCCAGCAGGCGATGGGTATTGGCCTTGCGGGGGTCCAGGCGCTCGGCACGTCGCAGCTCGGCCTCGGCCCACTGCCATGTTTCCAGGTTCGGCACCGAGCCGGCTGCGGCCCATTGTTCGGTCTGGTAGAGCACCTCGTCCACAATCAGGTCGGCCCGCATCCAGCGGGCGGTGTAATAAATGCCCAGCAGTGCCGCCAGCAGCATGATGACAAGCACGGCGCGATAGACCAGTGAGGTAGATTTCATGCCGGGCTCAAGTGGCATTAGTGGCATTAGTGGCGAATTGCCCGGCCACCAGAGACCAGGGCCGCTCATTGACCATGGCCTGGGCCTGCTCTGCATCGAGGATGGCCGCCACCGCATCGCGGCCCTGGTCGAGCCTGGGCGGGCGGGCCTGACTGTTGTGGGCATCGGAAGCCAGCAGGGTGACACAGCCCATTTTCAATAGTTGCTCTGCGGTTTGCCGGGCCGGCTCACCGAAATTGCCGGCCACGGAGCCGGCGGTGAGCTGGAACAGGCAACCCAGCTCGACAAAAGGTTTGATCTTGTCGATATCCCGCATGATGCCCTTGTTGCGTTCCGGGTGGGCGATCATGGGCCGAATGCCATTGTCGATAAGCCAGCGCACCAGGTTATCGCTGCCCGGTGGCACATGGCTGTGGGGCAGCTCCAGCAACATGATCTTCTCCCCTGCCACTTCGCCGTGAAAGGGAATCTGCTCCGTTTCCACCAGCTCCAGCACCTCCGGGCTCAGGCGCACTTCGGCGGCGTAGCCCAACTGCAGAGGAATATCCTGCTCTGCCAGTGCCTGGCGGAAGGCCTGGCAAGCCTGGCTGATAACATCGCGGGAGTTCTCCCAGCGACCGGGATGGATATGGGGGGTAAGCACGGAATGGGTGATGCCATTGGCCACGGCAATCCGGGCCAGCTCCAGAGCCTGCTCAAGCGTATCGGGCCCGTCGTCGATGCCGGGCAGCAGATGGCAGTGAATATCGATCATGGGAGAACGATGTTACTGCCTGCACGCCAGTGGGGAAAGGGCTTAAACGGCCAGAACCGGGCAAGCGCGCTGGAATCAAGCGCCTTGTTGAGCGTCTTTCGCGCCGGCACTGTAGCCGTAGGAGTCGTAATAGCCGGCGTAGTAATCCTTGCCGCCGTAGTAGGCCTGCTTCTTCACGTCGAGCTGATTCAAGACCACGCCAATGATATTGGCATTGGCGTATTGCAAGCGTGTCATGCCATTGCGCACGGCCTTGATGGAGGTGGAGTCGGCCTTCACCACATAGACCACGGCATCGGCCATGGAACCCATGATCAGGGCATCGCTCACCGCCTGGGTGGGGGGCGTGTCGAGAATGATGTGGTCGTAGTGGCTGCTGAGTTTCTTGATCAGCTCAGCAAAGCGGTTGGAGGAAATCAGCTCCAGGGGATTGGGTGACAACTGCCCCGCTGTCATCACATCCAGATTGGCTTTCTTGAAGCGATGAATACATTCCTTGAGCTCAGCCGAACCGGCCACCAGATTGGCCAGGCCCGGGGTGTTGGGCGGCAAATCAATATTACGGGCCAGAGAGGGGCGGCGCAGGTCAGCATCGATCAGCAGCACTTTTTTCATCTTGGCCATGGCGGTGGCCAGATTGATGGCCACCGTGGTCTTGCCCTCATTGGGCACGGTGGAGGTGATCTCGATCAGCTTGTGGGGCTTGTCCAGGGAAGACAGGGACACACCGGTGCGAATGGTGCGGATGGATTCAGCGAAGCTGGACTGTGGATCATCGATGGCCCCCATCAGGGCATGCTTTTCCTTGCGCTCGGCGGCGGTGATGGGCTGCAGGGGAATCAGGCCCAGCATGGTGGCGTGCAGACGGTTCTCAACATCATCCGGTGACTTGACGGTGTTATCCAGCAGGTCCCTGAGAAAAGCCAGCAGAATGCCGAACATGATGGCCACGGCAAAGGCGATCATGACGATCAGGGCCCGCCGGGGTGAACTGGGAAACACCGCCGGTACTGCCGGGTCTACCACCAGGGCATTGGTGGCTTCGAAATCATCGGTCTCGTCGGTTTCCCGGGCACGGGTAAAGAACAGGTCATAGAGCTGGCGATTGGTTTGTACTTCCCGTTCCAGCTCGTTGAGGGTGAAGCTCTTGCTGTTGATTTCCTGCAGGTCGATCTTGGCCTGGTTGAGGCGGGCCTCGGTGGAGCGCTCATTCTGCACTGCGGCGCGGTACTGGTTCTCGATGGTGCCCATAACCTGTTGCACCTGGCGCGCCAGGTTGCTCTCCACGGTTTCCTGCCGTGAGGCGAGCTGGATCATGGTGGGGTGATTGCGGCCATAGCGTTTGCTGAGCTCGGCGTATTCCCGCTCCACCTCGTCCATATTGTCTTTCACGCCCTGGATGGCCTCGTGATTGAGAATGGCCGGAAAGGTCATCAACTCATCCATGGGCCGGCCGCGCAGGTTTTCCACTTGCTCGTAAATGGCTTCAAGCTCGGAGCGGCGGCGGCGGGCTTCGGTCAGCTCCGAGGTCAGTTCATCCAGTTGCTGCTGATTGAGAGTGGTGACCCCTTCGATGTCTACCAGTTGTTCTTCTTCGAGAAAGTCCTGCAGACGCTGCTCGGAGGCCGCCAGGCGGGTACGCAGGCCTTCCAGGCGGTCGGTGAGGTAGGAGCTGGCCTTCTGGCTGGCGGCATAGCGCTGCTCCAGGTTCTCTTCGATATAGGCATCGGCCAGGCGATTGGCCACCCGGGCTGCCAGTTCCGGATCTTCCGATTCAAAATGGATATTCACCAGTTGGGTGTTGCGGATGGGCTCGATGCTGAGACGTTCGCTGAAGGCTTCCAGTACCGAGGCCATGAGAATCTGTTGTTGCTGGGCGGGACTGACCGGGCCACTGTCGCGCTCCAGAAAGCGGGCCACGAAGCCCGGCAGGAAACGAGCGAGGCCACTCTCCCCTGCTTCGCCCTCTTCCGGCATGAATTCCGGATGCTCCAGCAGACGCAGGTCACGTATCACTCTTTCGGCCAGGCGCCGGTTACGCAGCAATTCATGCTGGGTGGCATAGTATTCACTTTGCTGATTATCGAGGCCGTAGAGCTGCTCGATGGAAGTAATCTGGGCTTCGCGGGATTCGATCAGCAGCGAGGCGCTGGAGCGATAGATGTCCGGCAAGCCCAGTACCACCAGCACCGTCACCAGGGTAACCGCCACACCCAGGCCCAGGATGTCCCATTTGAAGCGCATCAGCACGCGCCAGTAATGGAGAAGATCGATGGTCTCCTCTTCCATTAGCTGGTCTTCATGCCTAAACGTGTCGTTCATGGGTTTATTGACCTGAAATTCCTAGAAAAAACGCTGATTGACTGTGATTGTATCACCGGGGCGCACCGGCGTAGCCAGCACCTCGTCCTCGCTACTGCCCAGTTCAGCCTCTTCACCCTCGTCATTGATCACTTCGATGCGGCTGCGGGAGGCCCGCTCAGTAAAGCCACCGGCCAGACTGACGGCGCGGCGCAGGGTCAGGCCCGGCTCATAGGGGTAGGCACCGGGTTCTTCCACTTCGCCATCGATATAAAACGGCCGGTATTCCACCATGTTGATGGTGACGTCCGGACGGATCAGGTATTCCTCGTCAATCAGGCGGCTGGTGATGCGGGTATCCAGCTCGGCGATGGTGAGGCCCCGGACTTCCACTTCACCCAGCAGCGGATAGGTAATCACGCCAGAGTCGCCGATTTCCACCGCTTCCATGGACAGGCCTTCCTCGTCAAAGACAGAAATGCTGATGACGTCACCGGCATCGAGGCGATAGGTGGCGGAGGTGATGGCGCGATCCTCACCGTCCTCATCCTGGGCCTGGGCAGTGCCCACAGCCGCCAACATGAGAACTGCCAGGAACAATGCCGACAGGGCATTGGCAGGGAATGCAAAAGCGTTGAAGCGCAAAAGGCACCGGCTCGAAGAGCCAGTGCCCGTTTTAAGGTCTACCATAACTGTATCAGTCTCGTCGTAAATCCTGTGTCAGGCCCCTGCTTCGCTTCTCACTACTACGACCCTGTCGGGGCCATACTTGCGGGTTTTCGGAGCCTGGACCCAGGCAGTGCTTACAGACTGGCGTCGAATCCAATTGCGAATACCGTGCGCTCGTAGTTGAAGCTGGCGACACCGGATTCCCGTTCATCCAGAGCCACTTCCAGGCGCACATCAAACCAGCGTGCGACCGAATAGGTCATGCCGACAGAGATGTAGGTCAGATCATCATCGCGCAGGGAACCGGCATATTCCTCGCTGGAAAGGCTGGCGGATACCACGCTGCTCAAGCGATCAGTCCAGGCATGATTCCAGGCACCAAAATAGCTGGTGCGATCTATGGAGTCGCCCTGACCGGTGGTTTCATCGAACAACCGGCTGGCATTGAAGGTGAAGGTGGAATAGGTCAGCGGTGACCAGGTCAGGCCCAGTTCATAACTGGGGTCATCCAGGTCGACACGATCCGGATCTTCAAAATCCTTCTCGCCCGTACCGATACGGATGCTGCCGGTGGTGGAAGCCGTGGCTTCCCACTCGATACCCACAAAGCCGTAGCGCTCTTCACTGTCCAGGGTGTCGCCATCGCCGACCACTACCGGCACGTCGTTTTTGTATTCCACTTCGCGCTGACGATATTCGAACAGGATGGCAGTACGGGGTGACAGGTTTATAAAGAACTCGGCGCCAGAGATGTCGGTTTCGACATCGCGAAAATAGGTGGTCGCGCGGTTGTTGCTGTATTGCTTGTCATTATTGCCGATGTTGAAACGCAGGCGACCAAAGGAATCATTGGAGCCAAACTGATAACTGGCATTCCAGTTATCCAGCTCATATTCATCGGGAACTGTTGGCAGAAAACCACCTTCTGAAAATCCCAGACCGCGAATCTCGTGCGTGTCGTCATGGCTGACGTCGAATTCGAGGATATTGCGGGAGTTCAGCTCGATATGGGCAGCGGCAGCGACACGCCAGTCGGTGTAGTCATCCTCGTCAGTTTCCGAGTAAATGCCCTCGAAGGCCTGCAGGTCCAGGCTGAATTCATTGGCATTGCTCTGGGCAATCGCCTGCAGACGGGGCGAGATGACGGTGATATTGGAATCCGTCTCATTGCCATTGGTCCGGAAAATATTGTCATCCTGGGAGCTGTCAACCGACACAGTCGGAATCAGGTCAAAGGCGCCTGCCTGGATGGGATTGGGTTCGACGGCTGAAGCGAAAGGCACCGCCAGCAGAGTCAGAGCCGGGCCCGCGAGCAGGCCTGCTGTTAAGCATTTGGAACGTGAAGACACGATTGGAATCCCCTGTTTCGTTTTTTTGAGTTCTTTACACGAGCCGCTTGCAGCGACGACGCCCGTTTATTGTCTGTCCTGCCTGGCCACTGTGTCTGCACAGCGCCCGGTGTGTCACCACACCAATGATCTGTTATCGCCGTCAGTCCTTGTTTGACGTAACGAAAACAGTCGAAATTTCAACTGGATAGCATAAAACTTTTGGTTTCTTGTTTAGGAAAAGGCCCATGGTCTACTGTGATAACTGTCACAGAACCGCCCAATGTCGCAAATTGTGCCGCGAACAGGCCGCAAAGTCACGGTTTTCCATAGGTTTTATCGACGAACCCCCCAAATATTTAGGGTGAACTTTTGGGGATACTGACAAAAACTTTTGGGGGACACTGACAAATTAACAAAATAAGCCTGCCAAAAACGCTCAAACCCGCTCGCAAAGCAAACAGTCAAACCCGCTCTAATGCCCTGATCTCATGGCTTATCCGACGATAAGAGCCGCCGGATCGGACCCAGTCACATCACTTGAACTTTTGGGGGACACTGACAAATTAACAAAATAAACTTTTGGGGGACACTGACAAATTAACAAATTAACTCTGCCAGCTGCCCTCAAACCCGCCAGCAAAGCCAGCAGCCAAAACCGCTCTACTACCCTGATCTCATGGTATATCCGACGATAAGAGTCGCCGGATCGAACTTTCGAGAACTTTTCGGGACACTGACAAATTAACAAAATAAGCCTGCCAAATACGCTCAATCCCGCTCGCAAAGCCAACAGCCAAAACCGCTCTACTGCCCTGCTCTCATGGCATATCCGAAGATTAGAGCCGCCGGATCAGACCCAGTCACATCACTTGCTGCTTGGTAGAGCGAACTGATGATCAGACGATTCAGCCTGCTGTGCTTCTTCCTCTTCGGCAGGCCGCCAGATGGGGGTGATTGTGCTGATACCGAAGAACCGGAGCTAAAGTAGTTTCGAGAAATTCTACTTTTCACCTAACAAATCAGCAGGTTAAGGAAGTTTCCTTAGCCAGAAAATGAGGCTGAAACAGTGGCCGCAAGCTGACTGTTGTCCGCATTGAGCGGCCGGATAACAAACACCATGTGGCTTTCCTTGCGCCCTGCTACGGTCTGCATGCGCACGCTCACCTCATGCACACCACCTTCCAGATGCTCTATGCGGCTATTGAATTCGGCATAGTCATCCAGTTTGCTATGCAGGCTGGCATCGTTAAACAACTCATCGATGTGCATCTTGCCGACGATTTGCGCGGCGGTGTAGCCAAAAATGGCTTCGGCTGGTTTGTTCCAGCTCTTCAGCAGACCCACCTGGTCGGTTACCAGGATCACATCCAGGGCATTGTCGACGATGAACTGCAGTTCCTGTTCTGACTGCTTGCGGCGATCGTGCATGTCCGATATACGCCGATTGGCGTCTTCCAGTTCCAGCACCGTGACCGCCGCCAGCAACAGCGGGAACAGTAGATTCTCCAGGTAGTAAAGCAGGTAAAAGAGGTCTGATATCTCCATGAAGGGCACGGCCAGGCGCAGACCTAACAACGCCAGGGTGGTGGCCACCAAAAGAATCTTTCCGGCACTGAGACCCTGACGCAGCTGCCAGGCCTGCCACAGTAGCAACAGGCTGAGCACCGACATGGGAATGGAATAAATCAGCCACAAGGAGCGGTTATCGGGCAGTCCCTGGATGCCAATCAAAGCCATTACCAGCAGGAACCCGGCGGAGGGCAGCAATACCGCCGTGTATTCCCTCTTCCGCAGCGGCCCGTCGATACAATAGAGCCCGGCAAGGAACACGGCAGTGGCGACATACTGCAGAAAAAGCGAGCCCATCACCAGCGGCAGCGCATCAATATAAATCGCCAGATAGGCATTGGGAATCTGGCGGCAGATCTCCAGAATGCCCGCCGCTGTGAACACCATCAAATAGGCTTTGCGGTTGCCAAGCCAGTTCAGAATCAGCGGCAGCAGCATGACGGCGTTGAGGACGACGACAAAGAACTGGGCGATGTACTGGTAGGAAATAGTCGTGGAATCCAAGGTAATAAACTTATTCTGATTATCTGGACGCGCCGCATAATCCCACGCACTTCACTAGCTTTCAAGGCGGGGACACTGACAAAATAACAAATTAAGCCAGATCACTAAAATTAAGCGAGCGCCGGGCACAAAGCTCAGATCCTTTCTGCACTCGCCACGAGGCAGCCTGCTGACTGACACCCAACTCTTTGGCAACCGAAACTACTGTCATCCCCAATTCCTCAACGGCCCAATAACACAGCAAGGATTTTGCGTCTGAGGCGGCAGTTGCCCTAACCCTCCGCAGCACTGCATCTTCCGCCACATCGAGCAGTTTGCAGACTGCAGATTTAAGCGTATCGAAATCCCAACCTTCTCGTTGGCGCTGAGAATACTTGTCTACTCTCAATTCATCTTCTGCCAGAGCAGCCTGAACAAAATCACTCGACCCGAGAATTCGTTCATCGCCAATGCAGACAATGTGCTCACGACGCAGCTTGCCCAGATTCTCCCAACCATGGCTGCTTCGAATCAGGCCTCCGCCTGACAGGTCAACAGCAGCTTCTTTGCCAATGCCCTCGCTGATAAATTTTCGGTATTGGCGCCTGGCAGGATTCGGCGCGTTATGAAAATGACTTAGCAATTGATCCACGCCCATCCAATTGTGGGTTGTACTGCCAATCACAGCGGCATGTCCTGTCCAGGGATAACGATCCAATTCAGCTATCGAATGAATTATCTTTGCCCTTACCGGGTTTAAATGTATGTATCTGACCAAAGTCAGAAAGTAAGTTTCTTCTCCACTAAGAATGGATTTAAAGCGGTTTTGATAGACGTAGCCACTTCGGTCGTGAAGGCGATTGTAGTGCAGGGCAAAACCGGTCAGCACTGGCGCCATCAGCTTGTCCAGCGGTTTGTTCCCGGACCTCACCAGCAAGTGGTAATGGTTGCTCATCAATACCCAGGCCAGACATTGCGCTCCGCTCTTGCGCAGACCTTTTGCGAGCCTGCTCAGAAAATCGCGTTTGCAATCGTCTTCAGCAAAGATATCGCGCCGTTCGAATCCTCGACCAATTAAATGATAGTAGCCGCCTGGTATTTGTAGTCGTCCTGTCCTTGGCATAAGAGTGGTTTAGGCCAACAAAGGAGCAATGCCAAGTTTCGGCAGAAATTAATTTGTTAATTTGTCAGTGTCCCTGGTGGGGTGGTGGTCTTTATTGGGCTTGGGATGAGGGCTTAATTTGTTATTTTGTCAGTGTCCCCCACGAAGTGTTCGCCACAAAAAAGCCCCCGGCAGCTGGGCTGGCGGGGGCTTTTGGCTGCTTGGTTTGCAGCTTAGCTTTCGTCGTCGGCTTCCTGGAATTCCACGTGGATTTCCAGTTCTACCTCATCACCCACACCGAAGGAGGTGAAGGTGTCCATGCCCCATTCGGAGCGCAGAAAGCTGGTGTCGGCGGAGAAGCCCAGGGTGTAACGACGGGTCAGGAAGTTACGGCCACCACCGTGGAAGTTCACGTTCAGGTTCACCGGGTGAGTCTCGCCCATGAAGGTGAGGTCGCCGGCGAAGACGAAGGAGTCTTCATCGACAGTTTCCACCAGGCCAGTGCTGCGATAGATGGCTTGCGGGAAATTCTCCACGTCGAACCAGGAATCACCGCGCAGATCTTCGGCGAACTCGGGATTGTTCACATCCAGAGAGGTCATGTCGACAATCACTTCCACCGAAGAGTTGGCAACATTCTCGGGATCGAAATCCAGTGAAGCGTCGAAGTCATTGAAGCGACCCAGGTAGGTTGAGAAACCCAGGTGGTTTACCTTGAAGGACAGGGAAGCATGATCCGGGTCCAGGGTGTAGGCACCAGAGCGCATTTCGGTGACTTCGGTTTCGAAGTCAGGAGTAATGAGGCGCTCACAGGACATCAGCAGAACTGATGAGGCGGCGATCAGTGAAAACCGACCGAGATTTTTGAACATGTTGTTTTGCATTGAATTTACCTTATCCGGGCCTGGCCCGTTTTACTCTCCGGCGGTGTTACTTCTGAACCGCGTAAACGTCGACTTCCACATCCACTTCATTGGGGATAGCCGCAGTGTTTGCCCAGTAGCCCTGGCCAACGCCGTACTTCAGTCGCTCGATGGTCACTGCACTGGTCAGGTGAAAACGCACCTGGCCGTCAACCATTTCCACGTCGAATTCGAAGGGGAATTCGATGGGGTGGGTCTGGTCACGAATAGTCAGTGTGCCGTCAGCGATGAAAGAATTCATGGACTGCAGTTCGCAGTTTTCGGCGCTGAAAGAAGCGGTGGGGAACTGGTCCACATCGAACAGTTCGATGTCCAGCAGATAGTCCAGCACTTCACGGGAATCGACACTGATGTCAGCGATGGGAATCGTGACCTGGAAGTCACAGGAACCCGGACGCATGGGGTCGATGTCGAAAGTGGCTTCTACGTTGCGGAATTCACCCTGGTAAGGCGTGCCTTCATAGGAATACTTGAAGATTACCTTGGACTCACGGGGCTCCAGCTCCCACTCGGCAGCTTGTGCCGCACCCGCGACCATGAACAGCGACGCCAGGGCCGCAGAAAAAATTGAAGTTCGCATACTACATTACTCCTGAATAATGAATTTAAGGCAGCGCCAGAGCAACCAGCTCGGTGGCACCACCACCGCCGCTGACAAACATGGCGATGTACTGCACGCCATCATGCTCGTAAGTCATCGGCTGCCCGGACTGGGTATTGGGCAGATCGATTTCGGCAACTATTTCACCGCTTTGCTTGTCGTAAGCACGGAAGATGGGGCTGGCACCGGGGCCGCCACCGCCTTCACCGGCAAACAACAGGGTCTTGGTCAGAACCAGACCAGCCCGTGTCGGCACACCGGTGCGGGGAATTTCAACGCCTTCCAGGGCGCGGTGATTCTGGATACGCTCAGGCGTATCGGCATTGGCCATCATCCACACATGGTCACCGCTGTTCATGTCGATGGCAGTGATGCGGCCGTAAGGCGGCTTGACGATATCCAGGCCCTGCACACGGGGTACCCGCACGCCGAAAGACTGGCTGTAGGCCACGTCGGATTCGGGGTCATTGGCAACCGACAGTACTGACAAGGCAGTACGTGAAGGGATATAGATCAGACCAGTTTCCGGGTCCAGGGCTGCCCCTTCCCAGTTGGCACCACCGGTGGCAGAAGGCAGGCTCAAGGTGCCCACAGTGCCATCGTCGGCATCGGCCAGTGACGGGGGTGAATACAGGCTGGGCGCCATGCGGAATTCCTGGATCGCTTCCAGGGCCTCGGCACGCAGCTCGGGGGTGAAATCGATCAGATCGTCTTCGGTAAAACCCTGACGATCAAACGGTGCCGGACGGGTGACATAGGGCTGGGTCGGTGAATACCACTCGCCAGGCACATCACCGGCGGGTACCGGACGCTCTTCAATAGGCCATACCGGCTCACCGGTATCGGCATCGAAGGTATACACCCAGGACTGCTTGGTGACCTGCATCACCACATCCCGGCCATTGGGCAGAGTGGCGGCAACAGGCGCGGAAGGGTTATCCCAGTCCCAGATATCATGGTGAATCAGCTGGTAGTGCCAGATACGCTCACCGGTCTTCACATCCACAGTAACCAGGGCATTGGCAAACAGGTTGTCGCCCGGGCGGTCGCCGCCGTAGCGGTCACCGGTGGCAGACTCAACCGGCAGATAGACATGGCCGCGTTCCGGGTCACCGGAAAGCTGGGCCCAGACTCCGGCATTACCGGTGAACTCGACACCGGAATCCAGCCAGGTTTCATAACCCACTTCGCCGCGCTCGGGAATGGTATGGAAAGTCCACAGATGCTCGCCGGTGCGGGCGTCATAACCGCGCACGTCACCCACTACATTGGTCTTGGAGCGGGGGCGCATGCCCACCCGGTGGGCAGGACCCACCACAATCACGTCATTCATCACCAGCGGCGGCATGGAAGAACCGATATCCAGGTCATCATAGCCATCGGCAAAGGCGTTACGCAGGCCGACGTACATGTCGACCACACCGTTGTTGCCAAAATCGGGATCGGGGATACCGGTCTTGGCATCCAGGGAAACCAGTTGGAAGCCCGGGGTAATGGTTACGATGCGGGTTTCGTCACCGTCGCGGTAGAAAGACACGCCGCGGCCGGCACCCTTGCGGGGGGCATCGTCATAGCGCTGCCCTTCCTGGGGACGCCACAGCCAGAGGATCTGGCCACTGGTGGCATCCAGAGCCAGCACATTACGGGTGGCACCGGCGGTGATGTACAGCACCCCGTCAATCTCGATGGGAGTAGACGGGTTATTGAATTCGGCGGAGGGCCCGATCTTGGCGGTATCGAAACTCCAGGCGACTTCCAGCTCGCTGGCGTTTTCCGCATTGATCTGATCCAGCGGGGAATAGCGCTGGGCCTTGAAATTGCCGTGGTGGTACGGCCAATCTCCTGCTTCGACGCTGGTGCCAGTCTGGGCCAGTGCAGATGCAGCGGCACCAAGGGCTCCAACACCCAAAATCAAGGAGGAAATCAGTCGTCTTTTCATTCTCATCATGGACTCTCCGGATTACTTGTTATCGCTTGATGCGAGCAGACCGGCCGACTGGGCAGACGATGATGGACGCAACAAACAGGTATTTATAGATTCGCGGTAATAGCAAAGATTCAGGCAGCAGTGAAGGATAAGCAATTTGTTTTTTACAAGCAAGTCAAAGGCTTCCGCAACCTGGGCAGATTTTGGTCAGAAATTTGTCAGCTTGTTTTGTGGTCCGAAGCATAGGCGAATCACTCCATTTTGTCCGCTTTTGTTGCGTTTTATTACAGTTTCTACGGGCTTTCCCGGATTACTGAACAAATTAGCAATGCCAGGCTGAACGGCTCGTTAATGTGTTGCCACTGACCGCAGAATCAGGCGTTTTGGTCGCGGGGCGAGTGACAAAAAATACGCTGCCAGGGGCCTGAGATGGAGGCCTGAGTTGGAGGCCTGGATTGAAGGATCGGCCAGCAGCCATTGAAGCTGACGGGAATCAGGGTTCGCCATTCAACAAGGCAGCCATGGACTCGCTACGGGACAGACCGGCAAAGGCTTCAATACTGGCCCTGGCGGTTGCCCTGAGCTGCCGTGCTGCCTGCAGCTGCTGCTCGATCTCCCCCGGTGTCAGTCGCAGTTCGGCATCCGACCCGGCAAGGGTCAACATTTCCAACAGTTGCAGGCGGCTCCGGGACATCAGGAAATCAGCAACCGGCCATTCCAGCGCCATAATTTCTGCCAGCAGCTGCCCGGCCTGGGTCTGCAGTTGCTCACGCCTTGTCACCGGCAATGCTGCAGGCGGATGCAGCAAGGCGCGGCTGAAGCGAATCAATTCCAGATGCTGAAACTGCAGAAAATCAAAATGGGCCACCTGGCCAGACTCAAGCCGTTGCATTTCAAGCCGAAGCTGCTGGAAAGCGCCCGGTAACTGCTGCAGCAGCTGCCCGTAGGCCTGCCTGTGGCTACCCTCTGCTACTGCCTGAAAAGCGTCATCAGGCTGAACCTGCCAACTTCCCTGCCCTGCTTCCAGCTCCACGGTGCTGGCCGGCAAGCCTTTGCGGCTGCTATTGAAATGCCCACCCAGGGATTTCAGGAAAGCGCTGATGTCCTGGACATCGGTTTCGGTCAGACTACGACCGAGCTGGTATTCGCCCATGAGCCTGACCACTTCTTCCAGCCCGGTGATACTGCCATCGTGCAGATAAGGTGGCGTGGTGGCTACGCCGTGCAGACCGGGGACCCGAAACACTGCATGGTCCTGCTGCCGCTGACTGCGGGCAAACACTCCCTGATCATGCACATCGGCCCTGTTGGCCTCACCAGACCCGTAATAATCGACCAGGCTGCCCAGTTTCTGATAGGAGTTGCCGCCAAGATTGATGCCGTTGTGACAGACAGTGCAACCCAATGCCTGAAAGCGTTGCCAGCCCCGTTGCTCCTGTTCGCTCAGGGCCGATTGTTCACCATTAAGATAGCGCTGGAATGGAGTATCCAGGCGAATAAAGGTACTGCGCTGAAAATGGGCCATGGCATCGGCCATATTGGCGATGCTCACACCATCGGCGTAGATGGCATCAAAGCGGGCGGCATAATCCAGCTCGCCCTGCAAAAACGCCAACACCGCAGCCAGGCTGTTGGCCATTTCGAATTCGGTTTCAATTGGCAGCAGCGCCTGGTCTTCCAGGGTCACCGCCCTGCCATCCCAGAACTGACGAAAATTAAAGGCCGCATTGAATACCGACAGGGCATTCAGCCTGCCCTCGGCTCCCCCAACGCCAATGGAAACCCGGCGTCGGTCGGCACCACTGAGAGTGCCGGCATGGCAGGTTACACAGGCGATACCGTTGCCGGTGGCCAGACGGCTTTCGTGAAACAGGCGGGAACCGAGCCGGAATTTACCGGCATGGATTTGCCAATGGCTGGCATCGGGGAATGGCCGGGTCACAGCCGCAGCCTGCCCGTGCCCGGCATTGGCGCCGATCAGATGGGGTTCGCCCAGGCCGTGCTGGAATGCCCGCCAGGCAGGATCATCGGCCTCCAGGGCCAGTAGCGCCAAAGGCCAGACAGACAAACCCAGTACCAGGGCAATGAAGCAGTGTCGTTTTTGCATGGCCTCGTTGCGGAATTCCTACCGCGCCTGGCGTCGAACCTGGGCCCTACTCCCTGAGCTCATACTCCAACTCAACGTCGTCGGTGCTGGTAGTCAGAATCAGATTGCCGTCCCTGAAATCACTGGCCAGCACATCACGCAGATAAAGGGCGTGATAGTTATGCAGCGAGCCGGGCGGGCAAAGATAAGTGGTAATAATCAGGGGCTCAAATGTCATCGAGCTGTCTTCATGAAACCAGTTGCCGGTGATGTTATTGCAGTCAGACTGACCAGTCAGGCGATTCTCGCTGCGAAAATTGAGGCGATATTCACCAGGGTCGTCTGGTGTGAAGGTAAAGCCGCCCTGCACAATCATGTTAACCAGTTGCCAGTTCGTGCCTTCAAGCTCCACCGCAGTTTGCTCTACTGCCGCCGGCTGAGATGCGCCTGATTCATTACCGCCACTGTCACAGGCGCCAAGTGTCAGTAATCCCGCCAGCAGTAAAAGTCTTGTTTTCATAGTCATCATTTTTGTTGTTGAAATAAATTAGGGTTCACCGAAAAAAGTGCAGATGAAAAAAAACCAGGGAAAGGAATTCTCCCCCTGGTTTTCCAATTAATCAATCCTGATTGACTTAAGGTTACGGAGTAACGTTTACAGTCAGGTACTGATCGGTGTACAAACCGCCATCATCGGCGCGACCCCAGAGGATATAGGTGCCGGGCTCATCGAAAGTGACGGTAGTGTTAATGACGCCGTCTTCAGGAATTTCCGGCGGTACCCACAGGAAGCTCCAGGGCGAGTTAGCCGAAGGACGGGTATCTTCCCAGGGCTTGGACTGGGGCGGATAGAATTCCACGATTTCCTGAACCGGAGCTTCAGTGTCTTCCGGTGCACGGTAGACATTCCAGGACAGGAACAGACCGTTCTTCTTGGTAACAGTCGGGCGTGGCGGCGGCGTCATCATCATGCGCTGACGAATCATTTCCTCATCGGCAAAAGCCGCAGCAGCACCACCGAAGGCCCGCAGAAAGCCCATGGGGTTGTAAGGCTCGGGCACGCCGTCGTCGGTGACGCGAGTCTGGATTTCCAGAGGCTCACCAACACTGACAGTGCGAATGCCATCACCAATCAGTTCCACCGTGGGCGGTACATTGGCGCGGGTCTTGGCATCAGAAGAACCAGCACCCAGGGCACCGGTTTCAGACATGATCACCACGTTGTCCAGTTTATAGTCTTCACGCAGGGTGCCATAGGCACGACGGGTGACGCCGTTGGGGGAAGTGACTTCCCAGACCAGTTCGTCGTCTTCACCGAAATCCGGAGAAACTACTACGTCGAAGGTAAAACGGTTACGACGGGGCAGGAAATGGGTCGGTTGACCACGGTCTGCCTCACCCGGTGAGAAGAAGTTATTCTCTCCAACCGGAATATCCAGCTCTTCTTCCCAGTTGTGGTTGAAGTAGCCAAAGGTAAAGACGGTTTCACCGGCATCATTGATGCGCCAGCCTTCATAGGCCACTTCGGTGTGCTGCCCGCTGCGGTAAGAGTTCTGGGCATATTCGTATTCTACCTGGGCAGTGGCGATGTTTGCAGTCAGTGCCAGGCTGCCGGCCAGGGCCAGCAATGCAGATTTAAATTTAAATACGTTCATAGTGCGCTTCCTCGAAGTAAAGGAAGATCTCCCTGATTAGAATTGGTTCTTTCGGTAAAATGGCGAGGTCCATCTCTGAACCTCGCCATTTATTGGGTCTGAAGCAGTCGCTTGCCTAGTTGGCAGCGACGTCGTCTTGCAGATCATCTTCCGCGTCAGCCTCAAGCGGCCATACCAGCGGAGTCAGACACAGCGGGCAACCAATCACGTGGTCGTTGGGACCAAGATTCAGGTTCTCGCGGCGCGTTTCCATTTCTTCGTAGAACTGCTCATCGGTCATGGTTACACGGATACCCAGGTCGATGAACATATTGGTCACCGAACGGTTACCGGAACCCTGCCAGTTGCGCGGATCAGGCACATTGGGGTTGGCTTCGGTGTTATCGAAGTAACCGGTGATGTGCAGAATGGTGCCCTTGGGCAGCAGCGGTGTGTAGTCAGCCTCGTAGGGATAGCCACGTACCCAGTTGTGGTCGTAACCGACACAGCTCAGGGTTTCGCGGGAATAGCCCCAGATGGCTTCCAGACACATACGCTCGCCGGGGGCGTGCAGGTGCGGTTCAAAGGTAATCACCTTGGTGTGCTCCTGCAGTACCTGATAGGCGTGCACAGTCTGGTTCTCGGCATTGCCTTCGACACTCAGGTCAGAACCGTTACCAAGAATACTGATGCCGGACTTGTACTTGGGCTCGTAGTCACGGTCATGGAAACGGAAACCGATTTCCAGGTGACCGGTGGTGTCACGGCCGTTGGAGTGCATGTGCACAGAGTCGGTGAAGAAAGCGGTATTGGCTTTCAGCAGCGGACCGGCTTCGGGGTCGAAGATGTCGCCATTACGCGCCACTTCGTGTACCGGCCAGGAGACAGACTGACCAGGAATCGGTCGGCCTTCTTCGTCCAGCACTTCGGTACGCCAGATCATATGGTGGAAGATGTAGCGGCCGCCCACTGTTTCGCGGCCACCGCCTTCCTGGGGCACGTCGTTGACTTCAACGATTTCCACGGATTTAACATAACGGTCTTCATCCAGGCCGGTTTCGACACTGCCCAGATCACCCCACCAGTCAGGACGACCACCTTCCATGAAGAATTCAGGAGTCGAGACGATCAGGTCGGGCTCACCCAGTTTCCATTTAACAGAGTCGTCGAATACCAGAGGCTCGGGGGCATCAGCCGGATCACCCTTGGGAGTGCCGGAGCGGGCCCAGGTTGAAATGGCTTCGATTTCCTCGTCGCTCAGGGACGGATCGCCCTTGAACTGCTGGATGCCGATGTCCTTTTCTACGTACCAAGGAGGCATGGCGCCAGCTTTGTCACGCAGGCCGGTTTTATACTCGATCAGGCCGGCAAAAGGCGCTACTTCTTCGTAAGTGATCAGGGACATGGGAGCGCCGCCGCCATCACGATGGCAGGTCTGACAGCTACGCTGCAGAATGGGCTCTATATCCTTGTGGAAAGTAACTTCCTGAGCGCTCAGCGGACTGGTGTGGGCAACCAGGGCCAGCAGGGGTAAAGCACAGAGGTGCTTGATTTTTGAGCTGAATTTAATTCGCTCGAACGACATCTTCATAGGATGGGCTCCTGTCGATTTTTAGATTTTGCACTGCGTATATAAGGGCGGTAGATCAGTAACCAGGCGCATATCCATATGACACGCAGCCCTGCTCACCGCTGAGATTTGGTCAACTATAGAGAATTGCCCCTATCTTGTCTTGCTGATTTCCAAATAAATGCTTGCTGATAATGAATAAATCAGCGCTATCCTGATGAATTTCCTAATTTTTAATAATCAATCCTGAAAATCAGTCAATTAGACGCATCAAAGCCGCCAGATGTTACAGCGGATTCGCCAGACTCCGGATGGGGCTGGCCGACGATACGCTGATAGCTGCCATTGGCAACAATGCGCTGGTAGGCCTGACGCAGTCGCTCAAATACTGCCTGATCCGTCTGCTTGCTGAGGGCAAAATACAAGCCGGTGGACAGGGCCTCCAGTTCCACTACTGGCACCACCCGATCGGCGGGTTCCCCCAGCCGCTCCAGGTAATTCTTCATGGCCAACTCACTGTAGGGCACCAGATCAATCCGGCCCCGCTCCATCAGGGTCAGCCAGGGCGAGGCATTGTTGATATGCACGATATTGCTGAAGTCCAGGGCATGCAGGAGGCTGTCATAGGCATCGTCACGAATACTGCCCACGCGATAGTCACGGGCCGCCTCAAGGGTATCGGGCAGATTGGCCTGATTATCCCGCAAACCCCAGAGATAGGATTCGATAGTTTGCACCAGCCCCACCCAGTAGTACTTGTCCTCGCGCTCGGTACTGCGCACAAAGGTATAGGCCAGCACATTGGGCCGGTTATCCAGGGCCTGGATATTGCGGGCCCAGGGGGCCAGGGTGATGTCGTAATCCATGCCGGCCTCTTCCATCAGCACCCGAAACAGGCGGGTCCCCATATCCACAGGCACGGCCCTGCCCTCGGCATCGGTGACAAGATCGGCGGTACTTCTGAGCTGGGTATAGGCGTGTATGACCGGCTCCTGTGACAGGGCCAGGCGGGGCATGAGGCTGCACACCAACAGGGCGAAACTGGTCAGTCTCCAAATGGTGGGTCGCAAATGGATGTCCTTCTACTCTACAGGCTTTTACTTATATAAAGGTCACGCTTCCCTGTTCCCCTTCTCCTTGTTGGCGATCATTATTTTGGATTGGCCGGTGGATGTCCAGTTGGGCTGCGGCCCTGGCCTGCCGGGTCACCCGGCTTTGCAGACTGCCGTTTAGCTGTCAGGGCCCGGCCCCGGCCTGATCAATAAAAGCCCCAATCTGCGCATAAAAGGCCGGGGAGTAAATACTGTTATGGGTCGTGCCAGCCAAGGTGAGGGTCTGCAGTGGTGACTGCCAGGCCGCGATCAAGGCATCGCTGTGGACATGGGGCACCACCCGGTCCGAGGCCGCCTTGATAATCAGTGTTGGCTCCTCTATTCGCCCCACATCGGCAAGGGAATCAAAGGGGTGCTTGATCAGCAGGCCAATGGGAAAGACCGGATAGCGCCCGGCCGCCACCGCGCTGATGCTGTCATAGGGGGTCACCAGAACCAGGGAAGCCACCTCAAGCCGGGCGGCCACATGCACCGCAATGCCACTGCCCAGCGAACGTCCGATGAGGTGGCTGCGACGGATATCCATCCTGCCCCGCCCTTGCAGAGTCTCAAGGATGGCCACGGCATCTGCCTTGAGCCCGGCCTCTCCCGGCCGGCCCTCACTGGCACCATAGCCACGGTAGTTCATCAGCAGGTAGTTGTAGTCCCCCAGGGCAGTGATAGCCGCCAGGCTGCGGGACATCTCATCACCGTTGCCACCATAAAAGACGATGGTATCGGCCTCTGCCCTGCTGGCTTTCACAAACCAGCCCCGCAGCGTCACCCCCTGATTTTCAACCTCTACCAGCTCCGCCCCAACCTGGCTGGCCAACGCCGGATCTGCCGGCCGGGGAAAAAACAGGATGTTTTCCTGCTGCCAGTACAGCAGGCCCATGGCAAGCAGGTACAGGCCGGCAACAAGTGACAGCACGCCAATGCCGAGCTTTTTCAACAGGGACAATAATCGCAATCTCATGGCAGCCTCCTTGCCTGATGCTCTATTGAGCTTAGTCGTGAATTTGGCGGTTTTCCACTACAGGCAGGAGTTGGCACAACAAACACTGAGCCTGCCAAAAGCGCCTCCAAAAAAGAGGCCAGACCGGATGTTAATCCGGCCTGGCCTGCCCCGAGGAATTCAGAGCCAGGTTGCAGTTCTAGAACAGGAATTCATCGCCATGCAGGCTGGCGCTTGAGACGCCGGACAGATGCAGGTTGAAGCCGCCACCGAGATCGATATTGGTGTTGCCACTGCCATCGTCACTGGCCGCTGCCTGCACGGCTGTGAAGTCAGCCAGGCTGGTGACCGCCGAGAGATCAATCACGTCCTCACTGCCTGCGCCGGCACTGAAATCGTCAATATTGATATTGCGACCATCACTGAGGGTGAAGCTGTCGTCTCCACTGCCACCCTGCAGGCTGGCGTGGCCTGTACCCGCCAATACCACCAGCGTGTCATCGCCATTACCACCCTGCAGATAATCATCACCGCCGATACTGGTCAGAGTATCGTTGCCATCACGGCCCTGCAGATGATTATTGTTGCTGTCGCCAGTGATCTGATCGTTAAATACCGAACCGGCCACCGTTTCGATGTTGAAGACCTGATCCTGATTGCCAAAGCCATCATTGCTGACAGTATTGCCGGACAGATCCACCTCGATGCCCTGATTGACGTCGGTCCACTCATCGAAGGACAGATAATCCCAGCCGCTGCCACCGTCGATAGTGTCATTGCCGGCTGCGCCGTAGAGCCAGTCATCACCGGCACCACCGTTGAGGGTATCGTCTCCGTCACCGCCGTCCAGGCCGTCGTTGCCATCCTGGCCATCCAGCATGTCATTGCCGGCCCGGCCCCTGAGCTGATTCTCGCCCGCATCGCCGGTAAAGGCGTCGTTCCCGGAGCCGCCTTCCAGGTCTTCAATGCTGCGCAGATAGTCAGTACCGCCCTGGCCATCATTCACCACCACCACGTTGCTGAAACCACCGGCACTGGCCTGCACATTACTCAGATCGGCAGTGACGCCACTGAACGTTCCGGCCCAGTCAGCATAGTTGGCGCGGTCCAGGCCGGCACCCCCATCCAGCAGATCATTGCCCTGCTCACCAGTGAGGACGTCATCGTCGTTGTCGCCGAATAGCTGGTCATGGCCTTCATCGCCTTCTATCCAGTCATCACCATCACCACCGTAGATCCCGTCGTCCCCCTCGCGGCCATGCAAATTATTGCCCTGGCTATCGCCGGTGATCAGATCATCGAATTCGCTGCCCTGGACATTCTCAATACTGCTGATGCTGTCCTGATAACCAAAGCCATCATTGATTACCTGGTTCAATGCAAGATTTACCACCACGCCCTGGTTCTCGCCAGTCCAGCGATAGTCCAGCTGGTCCTGGCCATTACCGCCGTCTATGCTGTCAACCCCTTCGCCACCGCGCAGATTGTCATCGCCGTCGTTGCCGAAGAGCTGGTCATTGCCAGGGCCACCGTCCAGATCATCCCGGTCGGCACTGCCATTGAGAATGTCATTGCCGCCCCGGGCATCCACATAGGCGCCACCGGCGGGTGCGAACAGCACATCATCCCCGTCCGTGCCGGCGATGCGACCGTAATTGATCTGCATATGTTCCAGATCGGCGATGTTGAAATTCTGCAGGGTGATGGAGTTAGTCTCATCACTGCCATGGGTATTGGTAACAAAGGAGATCACCACATCACTGCCCACCTGGCTGGAGGCATTTAACAAATCGTTGTAATTGAGGATATGTGGCACCTCCCACAGATCCAGTCGATCTTCATTGAGATTGAAATCAGTGATGATGTCCTGGCCGAAGCTGGTGGGGTTACCTTCGCGGGTGTAGCTGGTGAAGCGGAACTGATCGTAGCCGCTGCCACCGGTGAGCACATCGTCGTTTTCCCCGCCGTCCAGCCAGTCATCACCGGCGCCACCGATGAGGGTATCGAAGTCATCGTGGCCTTCCAGGTGATCATTGCCATCACCACCGGCAAGCTGGTCATTCCCGGCAAATCCCTCCAGACGGTTATCACTGGCGTTGCCGGTAATCTGGTCATCGAAGTCAGTGCCATTGAGGTTTTCAATGCCGCGCAGGTAGTCCGTATTGCCATGACCGTCATTGCTGACCACAGACACATTGTTATAACCACCGGCATTCACCAGCACCGACAGATCCACGCTGATACCGGAGCTAGTGCCGGTCCAGGGCGCATAGCTGGCCCAGTCATAATTGCCAGCGCCACCGTAGAGCCAGTCGTCACTGCCGCCGCCATGGAGGGCATCATCACCATCCATGCCGTCGAGATTGTTTGAGCCGGCATCGCCTGCGATGCTGTCAGCGAATTTCGAGCCGCGGACGTTTTCGATACTGACCAGGGTGTCCTGGTCTCCGAAGCCGTCGTTCGTGGCGATACCGGCCGACAGGTCTACGGTAACTCCATTGCTGATTTCCCAGATGTCATACCAGGCGGTATCCCAGTCGCCAGATTGCCCATCCAACAGGTCATTGCCGGAGTAGCCGATAAGATTGTCACCATCACCGCCGCCGTAGATCTGGTCATCACCGGCGCCGCCCCAGAGCCAGTCATGCTGGTCATGGCCGACGATGACATCGGCAAATTCCGAGCCGTGCACGGATTCAAGATTGAAGACGCTATCGGTATTTCCCCAACCATCGATGGCGCTGTTGGCCAGGGCCGTTCCGGACACGCCATTGAAGCTATAGGCAAAATCACTGCCGCCCAGATTGACCACACTGCCCTGGCTTGCTTCACCGGCACCATCGTATCCATCATCGTAGAGGTCAATATTGTCAAAACCGTCACCACCGTCGATAAAATCATCACCGCTGCCACCCCGGAAACTGTCATCCCCATCATGGCCCCAGGCCGAATCATTGCCGGCCCGTAGATCGAAGTATTGACTAAAGCCATTACCCTGAACCTGGTCATCGTGGTGGGAGGCGTTGAGGTCGATGGCACCGGCCTGCAGGGTATCGGTATCACCGTAGCCATCGATGGCGGTGCGACCCGCCACCACCTGACTGCCATCGCCATGAACATCCCAGGCAGCATTGTCCAGATTGACGATGATGCCCGCCGGGTCAGATTCATAACCGGGCCGACCATCGATCAGGTCATTGCCGGCACCACCGGTGAGAATGCCGGAACCGGAGGGGTCGATCAGGGTGTCGTCGCCGGCACCGCCATTTATATTATCCCAGCCGAATTCATCACCGGTGATGGTGTCGTTACCCCCTTCTCCGTCGACAAACCAGGAGCCGTCGGCGCCGGTATAGATTTCATCATCGCCCTCGCCACCGAGAATATGGTCATTGCCGCCGAAACCATAGATCAGGTCATTACCGCCATTGCCGCGCAGGCGGTCAAGGTTGTCGCTGCCCAGCAGCACATCGTCGAATTCAGAGCCATGGGCGCCTTCGATGCTGATTAATGTATCGGTATTGCCCCAGCCATCGGTGGCAGTTTGCAGGCCCAGATCGATAGTCACCGGGCCGGGGTCATCGTTGTACATGGCAAAATCGATAAACAGATTGCCATCGAGGATATCCGCGCCATCACCACCGTGGAGAAGATCGACACCATCGCCGCCATCCAGATAATCATCGCCTTCATAGCCGCGAATAATATCGAAGCCATCCAGGCCCTGGATCACATCAGCATCCGCAGTACCGTCCAGTACGTCGTCGCCGTTGGTGCCGACAATGGGACCGCCACCGCCACTGTTATCGAAAATAAAATTGGAGGCTGCAAGATCAGCCAGCAGCACGCCGGTCAGGGTAATGCTCTGATTGGCACCGAGACTGATTGTGGTATCTGCCCCATTGTCGCTGGCAAGTGCCTGCACGGCGCTGAGATTGGCGACGCCGAAAGGGGCCAGGTCAATGACGTCCTCGGCCACGTTGAAATCGGTAATGGTATCGTGACCGAATTCATTGCTGCCGCCATCGGCGAAGGTGAGAAACTGGAAGGTATCGGCACCGGCACCACCGGTGAGGCTGTCATTACCAAGATCACCGGTGATGAGGTCCTCGCCGGCACCGCCGTCGAGATTGTCATCGCCCGACCAGCCACCGAGGCTGTCATTGCCGTCACCGCCATAGACCGTATCGTCTCCACCCCGGGCCAGCAAGGTATTGTCCTGGGCATCACCGCTAATCTGGTCATTCAGATTACTGCCAAGCACGCCTTCGATATTATTCAGACTGTCGCTATCGCCGAAACCGTCGGTCGCGGTTCCCGCCGCCAGATCCACCACCACGCCCTGGCTGGCACTGCCGGCGCCGTCCTGACCGTCATCAAGATAGGCCACGAAATCAAAGCCATCGCCACCGTCAACCGTATCGTCGCCACTGCCGGTATAGATAAAATCATCACCGGCCAGACCATTGAGCGTGTCATCACCGGCGCGGCCAGCAAGCACATTGTTGGCAGCGGAGCCGGTAATATGATCGCCGTACTGTGAACCGGTAACGCCGCTGGCATTGCTGCCAAAACTGTCATTATCACCAAAGCCGTCTACAGCACTTTGCGCTGCCAGGTCGGGATTGCTGTCTCCAGTGCTATCGACGCTGGCGGAGGACAAGTTCACTGCCACCGCACCGGGGTCTTCGATATAGCTGGCATGCCCGTCGATAAAATCATCGCCACTGCCGCCCATCAAGGCGGCACCGCCGGCGCTGTCACTGAGGCTGTCATTGCCGGCACCGCCTTTGAGCACATCAAAGCCGTCACCGCCTTGCAGGGTGTCATCACCCTCACCGCCTTCGATGAGGTTGTCAGCGCTATTGCCGGTGAGCACATCGGCGCCACTGCCACCGACGAGGTTCTCCACATTCACCAGGGTATCCATACCGGCAGCACCGGTGTCCTGGGCCGAGACCAGGCCAAGATCAACGCTCAAGGCAGTCGCGGCATCACTGTAATCGGCTGTGTCCGTGCCGCTGCCACCATCCAGCACATCGTCACCGGCACCGCCGCGCAGCCAATCATCGCCGCCATTACCGGCCAGGCTGTCATTGCCGGCGCCGCCATCGAGTGCATCGTCCTGACTACCCCCCAGCAGATTGTCATCGCCAGCAAAGCCATCCTGGCGAGTGGCCACATCGGAGCTGGAGGCATTGAAGGAGTCGGCTTCACTGCTACCCACAAAATCCACGCCATCACTGAGGCTGGTATCGACCAGGGATTCGAGAAAGAATTCCAGCGCGCCTTCGCTGGCGGTAATGGTGAGGTTTTCCACATTGCTGGCAGTGACCTGCTCGGCAATCACAAAGCCGCCCAGATCTTCGCTGACAATATTGAAGGAGCCATCGCCATTGCTGCTGACTCGCAGCACCAGGTCATGGGGGGTGGGTTCGACAAACACCACGTTGAGGGAATCGTTGTCGGCACCGCCGTCCACCAGGTCGGTGGCAAAAGTGTTTTCCTCATCTCCCAGGGTCACCGTGATGCTGTCATCACCGGCACCGCCCTGCACATTGTCCGCGCCGGAACCACCGCCGGCATCCAGATAGTCGTCGCCATCACCGCCATTGAGAATGTCATTACCGGAACCGCTAATAAGGGTGTCGTTGCCAGCATTGCCCTGGGCATTGATGCGACGGTCGGTGGCACTGGCATCCAGTGAATCCGCACCGGCTCCGCCGACAAAATACAGGGTGTCCTGGGCGATATCAGTACCGGTGAGATCGCCGATGGTGATGGTGGAACCACCGCTGCCGGCATTGATAATGATGTCCTCGACACCATCGAGCGTGAGTTGCGAGCCATCTTCTGTCAGCAGGATGACATTGCCATTGGCATCGGCGCTGATGGACAGCGAACCCGGCTGGCTTTCATTGAGGCTCAGGTCCACGGCATCGAAACCGTCACCGCCATCGATAATGTCATTGCCATCACCGGCAGACCAGAGCACCGTATCATCACCCACGCCGGCATCGATAATGTCATCACCGCCGCCGCCGGAAATGGTATCGCTGCCTTCGCCGCCACTGATTTCATCATTGGCGCTGCCGCCGGTCACGGTGTCGTCCCCTTCCCCGGCATCGACACTGACCGGCGTGCTGCTGTCGCTGACATCAATCTCGTCACTGCCGGCACCGCCGGACAGATCGATGGGTTCATCGAACGTGCCATCCGGCGCCTCGCTCAAATCCAGGGTCACACCACCCAGGCCCACCTGCAGATTGAAGTTTTCGAAGCTTTTCAGCTCCAGCTCGCCACCTTCGGCACCATCCACAGTCACCTCCAGGCGACCACGGCGGCCCTCGGAGACGGTGATATGCTGGGATTCGGTATCGGACGTGACCAGGGTAAAGGTATCCTGCCCGTCGCCACCATGAGCGTCTTCATCGCCGTCTCCGGCGCGCCAGATCACTTCATCGTCGCCATCCCCGCCCTGAATATCGTCGACACCGGCACCGCCGATCAGGGTGTCATTGCCATCGCCGCCCCTGAGTTTGTCCTTGCCGTTGCCCCCCTCCAGCAGATCATCCCCGTCTCCGCCCCTGAGATCATCCTTGCCGTCAAGGCCATAGAGTTCGTCATCACCGTCTTTGCCACTAATCTTGTTATTGCGCTCATTGCCGGTCAGGACATCGTCAGCATTGCTGCCATCGAAATTTTTCTGCTTATCGTCATCGTCATCATGACGATCCCTGATCCAGTCCTGTACCCACCCAAACAGCGTTTCCAGAATATTCCAAAAACTGAATGAACCCGAACCGTTATTATTTGATTGATTTGGCATGATCCCCTCCTGCCTGTTTAGCCATTGCCTCGTTCAAGTCCACCGCCAGAAAACGCCTCTATCGGTGTTAAACGGGAAGTCTGTTGAACTTGTCCTGTAGATCTACTGCCTCCGGCGATTCGTTTGTCTCAGGCAGCCTGAACGATTCACCCGCCAGACCACAGAAGAGACAGGGCTTTAATCCCTACCAATAAACCTTTGAAAGCATTACACTAATGCCAGGCTTTCAATTGGAAGAAGAGTCAAAAACAAGACAAGGTTGAAAAATTGAGCGAGCAGTTTGAGACATCTGAGTCGATAGTCGCAGCTATATACCAGGGCGACAGGAATGCTGAAGAAGCGCTGGTACGCAAATACGGGCGAGCACTTTCCTACATTCTGGACAGGCGTACCGGCGACAAGGAAAGAGCCGCTGACCTGCAGCAAGAGACGTTTCTGATCGTGATTCAGAAGCTGCGCAACAAACCACTCGAAGACCCGTCCAAGCTGGCGGCCTATTTGCAGTCGACGGCGGTGAATCTGTACATCGGTGAGATTCGCAAGGAGAGCCGGCGCAAGACCTCGCCGGACAGTACTCTGATCGATGCCATTGCCCGCAGTACCGAGGACGTCTACCAGGATCTGCTACGCCAACAGGCTGGTAGCGCCACACGACAAATGCTTGATGAACTGAATAACGAGAGAGACCGGGAAATTTTGAAGCTTTACTACCTGGATGACAAAGACAAGACCGAGATCTGCGACGAGCTTGATCTCAGCCACCGCCATTTCGACCGGGTTATCTCCCGCGCGCGTCTGCGCTTTAAAAGCCTGATTGAGGATCAGCTTGACGATTTGAGTAGTGAGGCCCTTTCATGAAAGAACCCATGAACGATCCCAAGCACGACTCGAAACCTGACTACCAGTCCATGATCGAACCTTATCTGCGCAAGGCGCTGTCGGAGCAGGAGCTGGCGGCCTTTGAAACGCAACTGCTGGAGGACGAGGCGCTGCTGAATGAAGTACAGCGAGTCGAAGCCATGCAGGATCAGCTGCGTGCCAATCCGGTAGTATTGCAAAGCAAGCACACAGCGCCTGCCACAACTTCCTGGTTGACCAGCTGGCAGCAATGGTTTGCCCAGCCGCAGTCGCTGGCGGCTTGTTTGGCCATCGTGGCTCTCGCCGGCCTGCCGCTGCTGGAACCACAGCGCCCCGACAATGAAGTGCAGGGAATACGCAGCTCCCTGACCATGCAGACCTTGCGTGGTGAGGCGTCCGATTACAGCATTGTGTACCAACCGCCTCTTCTGCTGACTATCGATGTCGGCCCGCCTTCTGACAGTAGCTTTGAGCTGCAGATTACCGATTTGCAATCCGGTGCTACACGCATGACAGAGACAGGGCTCCGCCAGGATAATGAAGGTTGGCTGCGGCTGGTATTGCGAGAGGAATTTGTTGGCGAACAGAGAATCGACATAGTGTCTGCGGACGGTGCCAGCGAGCTATCGGCAAGGATTGAATTTCTGCCTGCCGATTAGTCAATCACTGCCTATTGACGTCAACACATAGGGCGCCCAGTAAAACGGCGAGCGAAAGGCAGGCATGGCCGCCAGTTGCAATTGCGCTTCTCTCAGGGCCTGCGCAACATTCATAGTTTCAAGGTCCAGTGCCTCGTAGAACAGCTTCATGAATTCCGCCGAAGCCCGGTCTGACACCGGCCACTGAGTGGCGATCACATGATCCACACCCTGACCGAGAAAAGCCCGTGACAGGCTCATCATGCCCTCTCCCCCCCGGTCCTGCCCCAAGCCTGTTTCACAGCCGGAAATCACCACGAGTTCAGAGTTGAAGGGATGCATCAGCAAGTCTTCCAACGTCATGAAACCGCCATCACCATCTGCCGGCGAGGTGGCAATGCCTACCAGATCAGGCGTCGCCTGATTGAAATAGCCGTGGGATGCAATATGAACAATGCGGGAATTACGGGTACGGGCATCGAGTAAATTCGGTTTGTTGGCCTGACTGCCTGTCAGGGTTCGTACCCGCTGCTCGCTGAATGCCTGTTGCAGATTTTCCGCTTCAAGCGCTGACCAGGGCAGCCTTTCCAGTTCACCATACCAGCCTCGCATGCTGTCCCCGGCAAAAGCCAGGCCTTCAAGTAGCCCCGCATCAGCCACTGCCGGCGAGAATTCCGGGTCTGCCATGATGGCCAGATCAAAATCATAGCTGGTCTGCTGCATTGGCGCTTCCAATAGCGCTGAGGCTGCCGGGATGCTATTAAGAGAAAACTGTTGTACAAGGCTCCTTTGCTGGTACTCCAGTACCGCCAGGGGGATCGAATTCAGGGGATAGTTGCCAGTCACGTGCAGATGTGTGACGGCCGGGCCGATCGTGGCAGTAAATTCTTCATCAAACAATAACTGGCCAAGGCGGTCACTGGCCGACAGGTTGACAGAGCCCGGCTGTCGCAACTCGTTCTGCAAAGCCAGGCTGAAAAGAAGAATATCCTCTGCGCTGCCCAGATCCGTCAGGGAAAATGCCTGCGAAGTCACAGTAAATCGGTAGCAATTGGAGTCGGGCACACAAAGGAACTTGACCAGCGCCTCATCCGCCGGCAACCGACTTTGCAGATCGGCTACATCACGCAGGCGAATTTCCGCTTGATGGCCATTTAAATCCAGTGAAGCCTGGTATCTCTCCAGCGCACGAAAGTATGCCAGATCCAGATTTTCGCCTTCGGCACTGGCCGCCCGCGCGGCTCGGGCGCGGGCAAGACTGGTTAATTCAGCCAGCAAGGTTTTTGAATCATCCGATGCTGGCGATTGATTAAACAGCGATGCCTCTCTCTGTCGGGACAGATCAAAGGCTTGTCCTTGCTCGGCAATCAGAAAGGCCTTGCTCAGCAATGCGGTATCGCCTGTCTGCTCATGCAATTTAACCAGCGCCTCAAAGTAACGGAGGAAAATCGGAAAGCTCTGCTTGCTCCAGGCCGGCCCCAGGCGCGCATAGTCAAGTTGCTGACGAATACTCAAGATGAGCTCGGTAGCCCGCTGTCCCTGCGCCACCGCCGCCTCAAAATCACCAAGCGATGTGTAGGCCTGCATGAGCAGATCCGCTGCTTCCACCTGGTCAGTGCTGGTGACCGTCGTATCACTGAGACTGAGCGGTACTGTCAATAATGACACTGCTTTCGTTGGCTCCCCTTCTACCAGAAAGCGACGAGCCTGAAGCTCAGTCATGGTTGACTGATTGGCCGTTGAAGCAAGGGATTCACTGCCCTCCATCAGGCTGGCTGCCCGATTCAGAAAGCGATTGGCATCTTCTGCCTGACCCAGTTCAAGGTGAGAGCGCGCCAATCGAAAGGCATTACTCAGCAGGCGGGACTCGGGGCCATTTATTTCGAAGTACTGATTGGTCTGCAAATAAAGAGCAATGGCATCTTCGTGCTGGCCCAGGCCCACCAATGCATCCGCCTGCATATTCATCAGGGTGTTAGCGCGCCATTGCCGGTCTGTCGCCACCACCAGCTCAGCGGCCAGCCGGGCAAATTCTTCGGCCATCTCATATTCACCCATGCGTTGATACAGGCTGGCCAGTCCAGTATAGGCGCCGGATAACTGCACGGGATTGGCACTGGCCTCTGCCTGGGCCAGGGCCATATGACTCATTTCCCGGGCGAGCTGATACTGGCCAAGACCGCGGTAGGTCATACTGAGATTGCTCATGGCGTAGTTGAGCAGTTGGCTATCTTCGGAATCGCGTAGATGTTCAACAGCAAGCTGCAACTGTGATGCTGCAGTTGCCGCATCCCCCGTTACTGAATAGTAACCGCCAAGATTATTGTAGGCACGCCCTATTACGGCGTTGTCGCCATAGGCAATTGCGGCAGACAAAGCCTCATCCAATAGCATTTTACCTGTGGCCGCATCACCGGTGAGGACATGGCTGAAGCCGAGGTTGATCTTTATATCTGCAGCTTCAAGTGATTCCTCGTCACTCAACGCCAGAGCCTGGGAAAGGCTTTCCCTGCTTTGCCTGTACAAATCCTGGGAAAATTCAATTTCTCCCTGCAACCATAGCTTACGATACGGGAAAGCCTGCAACAGCTCGACATCACCAACCCGGTCGAGAGCTTGCATAGCCGCGCCATATTCAGCAAGCCGATAAAGCAGCACGGCTTTCATAAAGCCGGCAAGCTGCCCAACACCGGAATCGGGAGCACGATCAATTACCTGCTCGTATAAAGAAAGTACCTCGCGCAATTGATTATGGTTGTTGCTTTTTGGCACTGCCGCTGCCTGACTGTAGTTGCCAATAGCATCAAGAGGCTCATCAGTTTCGGCCAGAGTCATGACCTTGACAGCAAACGCAGTGGCATCCTCCGGTAATACTTCTATTGAATAGAAAACTTCGTCTACACCAGATTCAAGCAGTACCAGTTCAGGGCCAGTTCTGCCCAGATGACTGTCATACACAGTCCTGTCACCGTCAGCCGTGGTCACAGCAACAGCCACGTCATCGCCCAACTGCTCAACTACAAGCAGCTGAGGAGAATCCGCACTAATTTCCAGCAGACGCGAGCGCTCCTGCTGCCCCATTGCAGGGCAGGCCAGGACAAGTATTGCAGATGCAAAAATATGTCTTAACAAGGCGGCCATATATAACCGGCGCGAAAATTATCCGGCTTTGCTCCCTCCTTCGCCCTTTCCCAATAAGTCCAGACTGAGAGTTGGCCTCCCGGCAAGAGTGAAATACGAAAACGCTCTATTTCCCAATTGTCATCCGGAGCTGGTTTGTTCAGCCTGACCTTATCGACATTTCTCGCATACAAATATCGATGCTTCGGATTTGCGTCATAAACGAATTCGAATCCGCTCAAGAAATCCCTGACTTCTTTCCTCCAGGATTCTCCAAAAGGCTCACCATACTGAAGGATATGCTCATTCGGATTTTCAGGATCAGGACGCATAATCAAAGTTAATTTGTAATCTGATCCCTCATCGCTTTTAGGATAATAATCACGGATGGTTCTGTGGGTAACTTTGGGAATATTATCCCAATTGGGAATTGTGGCCATTATCCCGCCAGACCTTACGAATGGCAGCAATTCTTGAGTGTGTGACATTGTTTATCTCCTTGTTTAAAAATGCACAAATGCAACCAGGTCTTCCAGTCCAATTTTGTCACCATTGCTTTCCCGTTCCGGAAATCGTGACTTTATGTCTCGCAAAAATACACTCTGCGATGAGTCAAAACCTTTATCTAGCAAAGACGTTCTGGAAGTAAGTAGTAGCGCCCTGAAAACCTCTCCCACCAGCAAACTTCCAAGTGTCCCGAGTCTTGTGTGAGCAATGTGGCTGGGGAAATACTGCGCTGGCTCGATCAGGACATAAGTCCACAATGGCATATGACTTCGCAAATCGAAATTATCAAATAAGGTCTGCATATCATTGTTTTTCACTTTATCAAAATCCAATACTTCAAGACCCATCTGCTCGCAATATTCGCCGCCCTGCTGGCCCGAATTAATAGCGCGAATTACTGACTGCCCGGAACCTATGCCGAATTCCATTGCCCTGCCAAGATTCCTGGCAATGATATTATTCTTCCCGGATGGCTCCATTGGCAGACTGAGCATTTCAGAAATAAAATGAGTGTCTATCATCTCTGCTTCTTGATAGTTGTTGTCGACCTTGTACCGCGAAAGGTCTACCTGCTCATCCCAAGCCATAGAAAATTGATCCGGGCGGATTTTTTCCCACTCACCACCCCGGCCAGTGAGTTTGAAAAACTGTCTAATATTCTGCGGCAGTATTTCGCCCTGGAAGCGAATATTGTAATCAGATCTGACCAGGCTATGCCCAAAACGGAAAGCCGCTGCCGAGAATTCATGAGGAAGTTTCATGTAAACCCGATCTTCAGGAGATATATCCAGTAAATACAGTGCACCTGATTTTCTGAATAAAGCTTCGAATACTCGGTGATTCAGAATCCTGTACAGGAAGTCATCTTGTATAATACGCTGATAAATCAGTGTTAATTCTTTTCTCGCTTCCTTGAAAGGATCTTTCGCGCCTTGATCGCTATACAAATCATATAGTCGATTATGGGCACTCATAAAAAGCAAATGCATTTGGGCGACAAACAGATTCTCATCATTTTTACCATCGCCGATTAATGCATTACCTTGCTCATCTCTGGGCAAGTCAAAAAATACTATTCTTCCCTTCTCTTCAGTTTGGTTCTTATTGACGAACTTCCCGTCTTTGGAATCAATATAAGAACCAAAACCGGACGGGTGTCCGTACAAACTATCCAAATCGAGCGAGGGAGTTCTGCGATTATGACGCTCAACCGCTGAAAGCTGTTTGAGCAAAGTTTTGTCAGCGGGATCAATGAAGTGAGTTATGTCATGGGCAATAAACTGGCCGAGATAGGTATATCCAACCGGGATATCGGTGCCGCCGTCTTTTTGATACATGGTCTCGGCCAGCGACACAATAAGACAGTCACTGATCTCCAGCCGATGCCCAGGAAACATCAGGTAGTAATCGGGATCAGGGTTTTCCCCATGTCTTGCTACCATCCCCACGCATCCTTCTGTTTTTTATTATTTACAAAACAGGCTTGCACAGTTTTCTACGAATCTCAAGACTACATTTTGATTGATTGTTTCAAACCTCCATTTAACCAGTGTTACAACCTTAGCCAATGTCTCAAGATTTTTATGGTTTAGCCTGGCAAACCAGTAAACACTGCTGTGACAGCGCAAATTCAGCGCCAGCCCTCCACTGATACAGCTAGATATCTTCCTGGTGTTAAGCCGGCTGCTGGGACATTTGCAGCATTTGATCCACTTAAAGATAGAGAGTTGTTGAGTAATCACGGTCTCCAGACTCTGTTCCCATAAATTAACTCAAAGGAATGCAAATGAAATCAATAACATTAAGAATCTTTGTTGGCTTGTTGCTCGCCTTGCCATTCACCGCCGCCCAGGCCCAGATTTTCCCGGCCCTGACCATCTTTAACGGTGAAACCGGCAAGCTGCAAATTCCTACCCTGGTGTTTAATGGCAGTCTCTACTATCTGGAACTGTCAGTCGCCGATGCGGCTGCCCTGACCATGAAGATTGAAGAGTCGTCCCTGGTAGACATCACACCAGGCGATGAGCTGTCAGGCAATGTGGCGGACAATATCGTGGGCACCTGGGCCGTCTCCGGCGAGGACACGGAATTTACCTTCAACGCCGATGCCACCTGGCAGATGAGTCAGCCGGCGGGGGTGGATACGGAGGCCTGCCCGGAAGGCGGCATTGAGTCAGGCACATTTCGCTATACGCCGGGCACTGGAGTCCTCATTGCCTTTTTCCAGGTGGATGAAAATGGCAGCTGCGGCCTGTCCAGCGCCGAAGGTGTAATTCGCCTGATCCCGGATGGCAACAGCATGACTTTGATGGTGGGAACCGAAGTCGGTGCTGAACTGGAGCTGCAATAGCAGGATTCACATCAGTTCAGGAAAGCTGACGCCCAAAAGCATCGGCCCCGGCAGCAATTGCTGTCGGGGCCGTATGTTATGGCAGTTATTTCGTCGATCAGGGCAGTACGTAAAGATTCTGTAACCGACCGTCGGGATAGATCATCAGGAAATCCGGGATACCATCGTCGTTCAGATCGCCAGCCTCGGCAAATTCAACATTGGCGTTATTGCCAGCACCCCCGTTCTGCACGCGGTAGTCGGCCACCGCTCTGACAGTCAGGCCGTTCAATTCTACGGACAGCACCCCGGCAGGATCGATGCTCACATTTCCAGCGCCGGCAACATCTTCAAGCGTTGTCTTCAATGCAGGCCAGTCACCGGGCACCGGGAATACCTCCTGCTGCATGAACTGGCCATTGTCGTCTTCGAAAATCAGGCTGTAAGCTGGCACATTGGCTGGTACTTCCCGCACAGTGCCAACCAGGCCGGGCGCACTGCCGGGGCTTGCCGGCACCGCAATGGCGCCGGGCCGGACAATTACTTCATCGCCTGAATCATCAGTACTGAACAGCAGATTGGCGCGCCCATCGAAGCGCAGACTGGCGCCAGCGGTGCTGTCCCGCAATGACTGCAGATCGACCATGGCTGGATAACTGATAATCTGCTGGCCGGTGCTGGTGACAATGCTGACATCGCCATCGGCATTGATGGTAGTGCCCGGCGGTGTACCGGCCGGTGCCTGCCGCATACTGACTGGCAGCAAGTTAGCTCTGATCTGCTCGAAAGATAGCTCTAACTCACCACTGGCCGGATTCTGCCCGGCTGAATTACCCAGCGCGGCGAAATCATCAAGCAGTTGAATATCCCCCAGCAGGCTTTCACCGGCATTACCGCTCTGCCCGTCAAAGATGCTGTTGTCCAGATTCAGCAGTGGCGGCGTGCCCTGCCCGCCCTGCCAGCTCATTTGCGGCAGGATGGCTGTGAGGTCCATATTCGGTGGAATCACAGTGCTGGATTCGAAGCGAACATTAGCCCCCAGGCTGGCATCCGGGTCCAATGTAGACTGGGCACCGAGTACCACATTTTCCAGGAAGCTGTCGGCGGAGATCTGGCTGTTCAGTAACGCCGGATTAAGAGGGTCACCACTGATGGTGCCAGCGAGCAGACCGCCGGTGATAGTAGTACCCGGCGTCAATTGCACATTGCTTATCGTGCCATTGTTTTCAATTTCGCCGTCGAGGCTACCGCCATTGAGTGAGGCATTTTCGTTGATGGTGACATCACTGAGCGTACCGGTGTTTTCAACATCACCGCTGACTTCCTGGCCTTCATCAGGGTCATTGCTGGCCGGGGCAGGAATGCTCAGGGTCAGGGAGGCACTGCCTTCATTGACGCCATCGGATAGGGTCAGGCTGATACTGCGGCTGCCGCTGGTAGCATTGGCGGAATCCAGATTCTGGTATTGCAGAGCCTGCACCAGGGTTGAGAGTCGCGCTGGCGTGGCATCGGCATTCAGATTCACCACCAGATCATTACCAGCGGCGACATTATTGCCCAGGGAGCCGACGACCGTACCCGCTACCAGCACATTACTGCCCGCCGTAGTGCCAGCCAGACTGACACTGCCACTGGTATCAAAGGTCAGCAAATCTTCGGCTGGCACAGCGCCGGCGGTGATTGACAGGGTCAGGTGTCCGCCATTGAAATTGAGACTGTCGGCATCGCTGACCAGGGCATCACTGCTGGCATCCAGCAGCTCACCGCTGGAGCCTTTGTTAAAGGTGACAGAGCCAGCCAAGTTTTCGATAGTGGGGCGATCGGCGACGGTAATCGTAATGCTGTCGGTATCTGTCGTCGTGCCGTCGTTGGTAGCCAGTTGCAGGGTCTGGGCGCCGCTGCTGTTAACATCCGGCGTATAGCTCATGCCCGCCAGGGCCGCATTGATTTGCGCCACCGAGCCGGTGATGCTGACACTGCCACTGTTGTTGCCAGTCACCGTCGCCCCGCCTGCTTCGCTCACCGCCGCCGCGCCATTGGCAGCCGTAAGTGTGGTGGTCAGGCTGGCGCTGTCGATATCAGCAATACTGGCCCCGGCAATGGCACTGGCTGTGCCATCGACACCGGTCTGGGCGCCGGGCACGGTATTTTCCGGAGGGTCGTCAACCGGATTGATATCGATTGTGACGGTATCGGCAGCGCCGTCGATCAAACCGTCATTGGGTGTAACCGTCAGGGTCACCGCTGCATTACTGTTGGCGAGCGGCGAATACACAACTTTTGTCGCATCATCGAGAAAACTGTTCAGATTCGCCACCGAACCTTGCAGTGTCATGGAGGCAGAACCGGAGCTGCCCACGGTCACCCCGCCGGCACTACTGCTGGCCAGGCTACCAGACGTCACCGCCAGAGTCAGGGTCAAGGGATCACCGTCGGCATCAGAAATTGTGTAGGCAGACAGGTCGATGGCGGTGGGTGTGTCTTCATCGATGCTGGCATCCGCCGGTGTCCCACCCAGGCTGGGCGCGTTACTCAGAGTCATGGTGAAATTGGCAGTCACATCCTGATCGCCACTGTTGGCAGTACCATCTGCATCATTGAGGGTGGCCGTAAAAGTCTGGGCTCCATTGCCAGCAGCGGCGCCCCAGCTCAGGTTGCGCAGCAGGCTCTGCACTCGCTCTTCGTTTGCATTGCCGTTGAAATTGATTGTTAAATTATTGCCACCCTGGCCGTCGTCGCTGGCGTGCACCGTGCCAATACTGACACCGCTAACCTCTATAGACTCACCTGCTGAAATAGTCTCATCAAAGCCGGCTCTTACATTGACCCCGTCGACAGCGAAGTTACCGTTGGCCGTGTTGTTGCCGCCCAGGTCAGTAATGGACAGCGAGCCGCCGTTATAGTCGGCCGAGTCCGCATTGCTGACAGTGGCATCACTGTCCAAGTCAATGTTGGCACTGCTGCCGGGCGTGACCGGGTTGTTGTCTCCATGGAAGTTAGCAATCACCGGTGGATCATTGACCGCAGTCAGACTGACTGTCGATGACAGATTGGGCGCCGAACTGTCAAAGCCACCACCGGCAGTACCGCCGTTATCCACCAGCCCGGTAATGGTCAACACCCGGTTCCCAGCCGTGGTGGGATTATCGCTGGTATGATGATAGGTCAAGGCGTCTACCAGAGTCTGGCTTTGCGCCGAACTCAGCGTTGCACCGCTGAAACTCACCGTGGCTGTGCTACCGGTGACGCTCACCGTCACGGACAGAGCATTGGTGGCGGTAGTGACGCTGTTAGCATCGGTCAACGCCACGTCCGAGCCATCGAAGCCCAGAATCTCGCTGGCGCCATCACTGACATTGGTGACGGTAAGGCTCAAGCTGCTGATGCGGTCCAAGGCCTCCACGGTAGAAGCAGCCACCGTGTTAAATAAATCAACAGCGCCCGCCCCTTCGACGTAAGTCGGATTGCGCCCTGTGGCAGAGAGCGTCGGCGCGTCATTGATATTGGTGATACTTGCCGTGGTGAAACCGCCAGCCGTGCCGGGGTTATCACCTGTACCCTGGGCATTGGCGCTATTGCCATCACTGAAGCTCCAGTTCAATTGCACCGAAGCAGCCGGATCATTGCTGGTATTACTGTAACGAATGGCCTGCATGACTTCATTCACCAGCGCCGTTGTCGCAAACGTGCCATTGTTCTGAAATGTCACGGTAAGCTGGCCGGCACTGCTGGTATCAAAACCGGCTATCACATTGCCAGCGGCACTGATATTGCTGCCGGCCACGCTCAGATTGCCGCCGCTTTGAATACTGTAGCTGTCTCGTAAGTTGGCACCACCGTTGCGCACAATCACCAGGCTGGCGCCGGCATAATCGCCATTGCCACTATTAAGGGCATCCAGCTCTACATCGCTGACGCTGACGTCGCTGTCCAGCAATACGGCCGCGCCACCTTCGGTAAATGAAGGTGTCCCATCAAGGCCGCTGAACACCGGCAGATCATTTACAGCCGTGACATTGATATTGACAGTACCAAGCGCCACATCACCGCTGCCGTCGCCATCGTTGGCGGTGACCGTGATTGTAGCGGCAGCGACACCATTGGAATTACTGACCGCAGTGTATTGGAGATTACTGGCTGCGCTGAGATAGCTGCTAATGTCCGCCGGTGTACCCAGCAAGGTAATGGTAGTGGCGTTCTCCTGGGTTTCTGTCACGCCGCCACCCACGGCAGCGCCGTCGGCCGGCGCTGCAAAGCTACCGGCTGACGCGCTCAGCCTTACAGTAATGGAAGCGGAATCGACATCAGAAAAACTCGCCACCGACAGATCGATGTTACCCTGAGTATCTTCGCTAACTGCGACTGCGGCAGGCAATGTGCTTACAACCGGATCATCGTTCACGGCAGTGGCATCGACATTGACAGTGGCAAGCGTCAAATCGCCGCTACCATCTCCTTCATTGGCAACGACTGTTATGGTAGCCACGTCGTCTCCGCTGGCATTACTGGCTGTGGTGTATTGCAGATTGCTGGCAGTGTCCAGGTAACTGCTGATATCTGCCGGACTGCCCACCAGGGAGATCACCGTGGCACTATCCAGGGACGCAGTAACACCACTCCCCACTCCCGCCCCATCGGCTGGCGTAGCGAAGCTGCCGTTAGAAGCGGTGAGCGTCACTGTGAGAGTAGGACTATCGGCATCCGAGATTGTCATCGTCGAGAAGTCGATATCACTCAGCACATCCTCAACCACTGTGACATCAGAGGGTGCACCGGTCGCGATGGGCGAGGCAGACGCCAGTATGGACACCGTAATCGTCGAGCTGACGGAATCACTCAAACCTTCCGGGTCCACTACCACATAGGCAATCGTTGCATCGGTGTTTCTGCCGGGGCTGGGCGTAAAGCGGACATCGAGATTGCCTGCGGTCAGCCCCAGCACTGTGCCGCTGGCCCCCAGAGTAATTGCACTGCCATTAGCCTGGGCGAGTGATCCCCCATCAACGCTCAGAAACCGAATACTGTCCGGGGTAGATCCATCAGCGTCGCTCAGTGTGGTTGGGGTGATTCGTATATTCGCCGCACCAGGAGCTCCGGAATTCTCGGCAATTGACACTGGCCCACCTGCGGGGTCTGTGGCGGTAATATCTCCTCCTGCTGCAGGGGGGCTTGGCGCAAACCAGTTCAGGTTATTACCCGAGTCGGTGGAATCATCTCTGTCCAGGCCAATACTGTTGCCCGCGCTGGCATCCCCGTCCTGCACATCCACATAGGTGGTGCTGGCAGTGCCCTGCAGATTCAGGTCCCACTGACTGCCGCCAGAACTGCTTCTCAGCGTCAGCAGATTGCCGGAGGCGCCAGCCAGGCTCAGCAAGCCATTGACAGTCTGGGTAGTACCGGCGGTGAAATTAACCGTCTTCCCCGCCGTGGTAATGGTCAGATTGTTAAAGCTGTTGTTGCCGCTGACACTGGCGGTCGCGGTGCTGTCCAGTACCACCGTGCCGGTCGGAGAGGTGAAAGCGGTACCTGCATTACTGAAGTTGCCACTGACCTGCAAGGTACCGCGATTGGTAAATGTGCCGCCAGTGATGCTCAGATTATTGATATCCAGTGCGGAAGCGGCGTATTGCGTGTCATAGCTTTGACTGGCAATGAACGTGCCATCGACAGTCAGATTGTAGGAATTCAGATCCAGGGTGTTGGTGGAATTGGCGAAGTTGAGATTGCCGGTGATGTGCAGGTGCTGACTGAGTCGAATATCACCCGCAGTATAAGCCCCATCGATAGTCACATTGGCCAGTTCGGCAGGGGAATTGTTCTGCGGCGCCGAATTGCCATCACTGCTGGCATTGAAAATCACGGTGTCCCCGGCGCCGGGAACACCGCTTTCGGCGTAATTTGCCGCAACACTCCAGTCATCTGACAATGCGCCGGTCCAGGTCAGCGTGGCGGCCAGAACCTGGGTGGGCAGGACTGCGCATAAAAGCGAGGTCATCAGAGCGGTCAGTGAAAATCTGCGCATGGGCGGGATACTTCCTTTTTGTGACTCCCGACCAGTGCTACATCAAGCGACAGGTTGACGCCTGCTTAAGGGGCCAGGGCGCCCAAATGCGCTTTGCCGCGGGGATTTATTTTGATTGCCGTAGTAGTGTACCCAAGCCGGCCCGGTATTAGAATGCCTTACTGCCAGTTCGGGTACTGTGACCAACGCCAATGGATCGACAGTCATGCGCAAGCCGATATCACTGCTCTCATGGGGTGATAACACAGCTCCATGGCTGGCCTTGCGGGTCTGCAGCCTGTACTCTGATTTGCCTGAATAACTGATCCGGAGCCCCCTATGATCCGCTCGGCCCTGCTGTTGGCGCTGCTGTTACAAGGCATCCTGCCTGTAGCTGAGGCCGCGGAGCGCTTTCCCGGCGCCAGCCTGGATTACTACTTCGACCGGCCTGGTGAAGATGCCGGCTATTCCATACGCCAGACCCGGGATGGGGGGTATCTGGTGGCTGGAACCAGCGCCGGTCCGGATGGCGATAAGGATCTGGCACTTTGGAAATTTGATAACGCCCTGCAACCTGATCCTGACTTTGCAGAGCAAGGCATGCTACGCCTGGGCAGCAGTGCCGATGATCTGGCGATGGATGCTATCCAGGTACTGGATGCCTCAGGAGAAGCCGACGGTTATCTGGTTCTGGGCTATGCTGCTGCGGCTGACAGGGATTTCAGTGCCGAGAATCACCGCGGCGGCATGGATACCCTGATTCTTCGCCTGGACAACCATGGCCTGCCGGATCCTGACTGGCATAACAATGGTGTGCTGTTCTGGGGTGGCGAGGCCGATGACAGTCCCCTGACTGATCCGGTTCAGCCGGGTAAGCCTGGAGAGTCTGGAGAGCCTGGAGAGCCTGGAGAGTCCGGCCACCGAATTCTGCAAATGGGTGAGAGCTTCATCATTCTTACCCATACCCGCTCCCGTGGCGGTGATCTGGCCGGTAGCGTGACAACAGACCCGGCTGGCGGCCAGGACGCGGTGCTTTTGAAACTGGATGCCAATGGCCAGGTGGACAGCAATTTTGCCGAACAGGGCCTGCTCCGACTTGGCAAATTGCCCGGCCGACAGCCCGGCGATGAATTTCTGTTCAGCCTTGCGGAATTGCACTCTGGCCATCTTGTGGTGGTGGGCTATACCACAGGCCAGGCAGTTAGCCGCGAGACTGCCGGCAATCACAACCGGAATCAACTTGCTTCAGTTGATACGGATATGGTGGTAGTGAAATTGTCTGCCGCCGGCCGATTGCAGGAGGACTGGGGTAATGCTGGCACGGTGGTGATCGGCGGCAGCGGCCAGGATCAGGCTTTTTTCCTGTCTGAAGACAATGATCGACGCCTCCTGATCAGTGGGCGCAGCAACTCCAATGATGGGGATTTTAGCGGACGATCAACTGGCGGCGACGGCATGTTGCTGTTGCGTCTGTTACAGGATGGCAGTGTGGACAGGCGCTTTGCTCAGATTGGCGCGCTATTGCTGAGCAGCGGCGACGGGCAGTTTCAGCAGGCGCTTACGCTGCGGGACTACAGTATCGCCGCCATGGGCTTCAGCCGCAGCAATGAGGGCATCTTTGCCCTGACAGATGAGCCAGACCAGCAGGGCCAGGTGATTCTGGCACTGGTTGGCGAGACCGGCGAGCGACAGTTTCTGTTCAGTATTGGTGCTACCGGTGAAGACCGGGCCAATGCCTTGCTGCTGGACCGGGAGGGTAATCTGCTGTTGAGCGGCTTTCGCAGCCCGCCCCCGGATACGCCCGGCGATCAGGAAACTGTCAGTAAGCAGCGCCAATTGTGGGTGAGTCGCTACGAGTTAGGCTTCTGAAAGCCAGACAGGGGCCTGCTGAAAACCGCTTTCAATTTCAACCAGTCACATAAAGACACACATTGAGCCTGTCCCAATCAGGCTATATAGTCGAGAATCAGTGAACGGATCCGTCTGTATTCAGATAATATCCAAAAATCTGCTCTGATAGAGAAAGCAGTAAAAAAACAAGAAAGGAGCGCGTCCATGAGTAAGGGAAAAATCGTCGGCATCAGCATCGGGGGTGTCCTGATAGCCATCATTCTGGGCTGGATGTTTACCGCCCCCTACCTGTCCAATCAGGGTCTGGGCCGCACGCCTGGTATCTTTATCGGCGGCACACCCACCCAGGCCCCTGCCGACTTCACACCGCTAAATGACCAGATTCAAGGTCCCATGATGATGAAAATGGCAGGCTTTCCGCCCTTCGTCGTCTACCTTTCCTGGGTAGGTACTCCCGACGGCATTATTTCCGCTACTCGCCCCGATGGCGGTTACTGGGCGCAACGTATCCGCGACCGGGGTGGTGATGGCTGGCTGCGTGTCGGTGATGCCACCTATGCCATGACTGCCACCGAAATTCTGGATGAACGCCGCCTGCCCATGATGCAGCAATGGGCCGCAGCAGCGGGTCGTACCCTCGATGAGCCTCTCTACGAAGGTTCTGAGCCCCTGCGGGAATGGGAAGTATTTTTCTGGACCCCGCGGGCTGACTAGGGAACAGATTGGCTGGCTGCACCGCGCTGTGCAGCCAGCATGATTTCAGGCTGACTCCATCAAGCCACCCTCGGCGAAACCGGTATCACTGATTGCCAGCAATTTATGGACTGGCAACGATCGCTATTTGATGGCCACCAGATAGCACAACCAGCAGTCGTCGTTGTCGATGACATCCACCGCTTCCCACTCCGCTTCTTCCTCATCATCTTCATCTTCGTCCTGCCAGTAGACCAGTGACTGCTTGAAACCGGCTTCGGCCAATAGCTCTCTGATTTCCGGTAGGGTCCATAAACGCCAGTGGTACTCAAAAGCGCGCTTGATCTTGCTGCCATCAGCAAACTTGAAATGAATATAGAAGGAGCAATCTGAAGTGACCGGATTGTAGGCGGCCTGCTCCCAGTGGTATTTGAAGCCTTTCTTGCCCTTTTCAATGGTACGCTTTTCGACCAGGTCGGTGTCGTAACAATCCTTGCCACCCATCATGTCGAGCACCATGACCCCTTTCTTGTTGAGGTTGGCGTAGGCTTTTTTGAAATAGTCCAATAACTCCTGACGAGTCTTGAATATCCAGAACGAGAAATTCTGGGCGGCAAGCACATCTACCGCAGGTGTGTTGCCTTCTCTTACATCCTGCTTCAGCGTGCTTACCCGCTCTGCGGCATCATCGCTCAAGGCACTGCGATTATGCTCAGCGCCCCAAGCCAGGGTGTCTGCGCATAAATCCACGCCCCAGGCCTGGCGCTTCGGGTCGGACTTTGCCCATTCGCAGCAAACTGAAAAAGTGCCACAGAAATCTTCCCGCAGGGTCAGTGCCTTGCGTTTGTAGGCTTGATGGAAAACCTGATCGAACACCTCGACCTCGTGTTCGGGTGCCTGCACAGACTTTTGATAGCAATCGAGAATATCGGCCTGCTCGGCCAGGGATTTTTTCCCCGGTTTGAGCTTTTTGGGATTCTTGATCTGGGGATAGGTTTTGGATTTGTCTTTTGATTTGGCCACGACGGGTCACTCACTGCTGTGGGGTTTGCGAAGAGCATAAAGCCCTGTGACGCAATTTACCAGCCACCTGTCGGGGGAACTTCACTGCTCTCCGGAACCGGGAGCAGTGAAGCCCATCAATCGACTAACTAGCGCTCGATGGTATAAATGCCGTTGACCTGATTACCGGCGTCATTGGCATCGAGTAGATCGAAGCCTCCAACGAAGACCTCTGCCTGGGATCCGGCGAACACACCACCAAGGTCCGCCTCGATGGCATTACTCAGCGGTACACCAGCGGCACTGAACAAGGATCCCTCTTGTGCTTGCAGATCCGCAATTCCAGCGTTCAATGAACCGGAGAAATTGAGCTGCCAGTGCTGTTGGGACTGTTGAATCGCAAGGCTGCCCTGATTGATCAGACCAGTGTTGAAATCCACTTGCAAGCCGGCCATTACAGACTCGATGGCGCCCCGGCTTCCCGTACCAATAAAGTCTGCGCTTTGCAGCTCGAAACTGTGCTCACCAGTCAGACTGGCAACGGGTGCCGGATTCACATCGGCAAAATAGTCCCGGGTCGCCACTTGAATCAGCCCTGATTCCAGATTGTTCACTGCCACCAGGTTTTCATTCAGCGGATTATTCCAGGCACCCCAGGACTGGATCGCTCCCTGGTTTTTCTCACCCTGCGCGACAACAGACTCATTGGCGAAAGGATTCAAAGGAGGCAACGGGAGATCAGGCAGGACTTCATCCACCACATCTTCAACATCATCGACCACATCGGAACCCGTATCGGCAACATCATCAACTACATCATCAACCACGTCGGAACCGGTATCGGCGACTTCGTCAACAACATCGCCGGCTGTGTCAGTCACGTCATCCACGGTATCGTCAACTGTGTCGGTCACGTCATCAACAGTATCACCGACTGAATCCACCACATCATCAATGACATCGCCGGCATCGGCCACGGTATCACCGCCGGTATCCAGAACATCGTCCAGCACATCATCGACCGGGTCGCTGATGTCATCCACGATGTCGTCTGCAACATCTGCCACATCGTCAGTGCTGTCGAGCACGTCATCCACAAGGTCATCACTTACATCTGTGACGGTATCAATCACTTCATCTACGATGTTCAGGGGGTCATCGGCCGAGCCACTATCCATCAGATCGTTTACCAGTTCCTGGACAGTCTGGCCCTGGTCACTGGCCTGTTGCTCCAGCAGCGCCAGAACCGCGGGAGTCAGCAGGCGGAAATCACTACCGAATTCGGTAATCACGGCCGGTGTTGTCAGGCTGACTTCAATGCTGCCATCGCCGCGGGTTTCGTTGGGGTTGATGCCAATTTCATCACCCGACAGTGTCTGCGTTTCGGTGAAGACATCGGTCACTGGTGAAGTGCTGGCCAGGATCGCATCAGTCAGAGGCGAGTCCTGCACACTGCCCTGGCCTGCTGTGGCGAAAGCAGCCAGGCTGTCGCCAGCGACGTCATTCTGGTCAGAACCAGTGGCTGCAACTGCAGCATTCTGGTCAGCAGCCGTGCCAGCAGGATTCACGGCAACCACAAAAGCGATACCCAGTAACTCAGGCGGTTGCTGGAGCAATCCAACCGGTGGCGACTGCGGGTTTTCAATCAAGCCGAAATCGAACTGGGCGTTAATACCAAGGTCCAGCGCACCCAGGGCATTACTGAACGTGGTACCGCCATCATAAACACCGGAAACAATTCGACCTTGTGGTGTCACGACCACCTCGTAATCGGTACCCCGGATACCAATCTGGGCCGACTCCGACACCTGCAATTCATAGTTGTCGCGATTCTGTGTGCCGATCGCACCGGTAATGGTACGCAGCCCGCCGCGCAGTAAATTTAACAGAGACGTGTCAGTGACCGGATCCTCGTCATACTTGTAGTCTTCGATGACGAGTTCGGAAAATTCAGACAGGGCAATCTGCGCTCCGTCCACCATGCGCAACTGGGCGTAGGCGTTGTCGTCGGTAAAAATCGTGTCGCCGACATAGATGGATGACTGCCTTGCCAACTCACGAATAGCACCGGTCTGCGCCAGGGCCAGTACCCTGCCCTGGGCGACGATCACATGCCCCGCTTGCGGGGCGGCAATGCCATCCCCATTCTGGGCATGGGCGGCAGGCAATGAGAATGTGGCCACAGCCAGCATCAGCCAGCTAAAGCAGAGCCTGTTAAATTGTTTTGTGATTTGAGGTTGAATGCCAAGCAGGTGCATTGTTTTAGTCCTATTTCCTTTCAGGCGTAGACCCTTGAGGTCTTTGTTCAGTCAGATTTTGTCCGACTGTCCTTGTTATTGTCTCCGGAGGGGTTTCCCCCGAAACTGCAGGAACTATCCTACAATCTCTGCAAAATTATGCCGTGACAATGCTCGCAATCACTGCCGGCAAGGCGCAATAAACTGCGAGCCTGATCACAATTTTGAGGAAACTTCGACTGTGGAGATTAAAGGTAAACCGCAATCTGCAGCCTAACGGGGTGTACTTGACCCCTGAAACTGACGGCAGCCTGGCAAGGTTGTCAGCAACAACAACCCGGGGTCAGACCCGCCTCTGACCCCGATCTGACCCCGTGTGCGTTTTAGCGATTACCAGCCCACCGCATAGGCGGCACGCCGGGGATCTGCGCCGGCGGTGACGGTGCCGAAATCGGGATTCTGCATGATGGCCTGAATACTGCCAAGAGAGTAGGAAGGCGCCAGGTTGACTTCGTGACCACGGGTTAGCAGCCCCTCATAGTGCTCCACTGATATGCGGTCTTCGATGCGCATATTGATGGCGGCGCCCTGGCGGTAGAAATTGGGGTCGGCAAACAGACTGAAACGCGGCGCTTCAATGGCCGCCTGTACCGACATACCAAAGTCCAGTACGTTCACCAGCACCTGGAACTGGGTCTGGCCGATGGTTTCACCACCGGGTGAACCCAGGGCTAACAGGAATTCGCCATCTTGCATTACCAGGGTCGGCGAATTGTTGAGTATGGGAATCTGGCCGCCCCGGGCATAGTTGACGTCTTCAGGATAAGGCGAGGTGGAACCAATGCGGGTGCCGTTATTAAAGGTGAGCCCGGTATTGCCCACCACCACGCCAGTACCGAAGGCGCCGCCATGGGTAGGCGTGGCTGCCAGCACATTGCCCTGGCTGTCGCGTATGGAGAAACTGGTGGTGCTGCCGGCAAAGCTCGCTTCGCGGGTGCTGGCTATCTGCAGGCCGGGCTGCTGGTGTTGCCGGTAAGCAGTGGCATTCTGGTAGCCAGGCGGCTGACCATGGGCGGGAAAGCTCATGCTGCGGTCAGGGTCTATTGCCCCTCGTCTGCTGGCGGCATAGTCGTCAGAGAGCATGCCTGCGATGGGCATCACCGCGTAGTCCGGGTCAGCCACATAGTGATAGATATCGGCCTTGGCCAACTTGATGGCCTCTGCCATGAGATGGGTCGCTTCGGCACTGCCCTGCCCTAGTGAAGACAGATCAAAGCCTTCCACCAGTTTCAGTTGCATCAGCACCTCCAGCCCGCCCCGGGAAGTGGAGGGGGAAGAGTACACATCGAAACCACGGTAATTCACATGCAGGGGTTCGGCCCAGATTGGTTCATAGGCGGCGAAGTCCTCGAGCCGAAACAGGCCGCCATGGCTTTCATAGAAAGCCGCCATCTCCTCAGCAATATCGCCCTTGTAAAAGCGATCGAACGCCGCCTGCAAGGCCGCTTCCCTGCTGGCGCCACTGGCCGCCGCGGCGCTCTCTGCATCCACCAGTTTCTGGAAGGTTGCCGCCAATGCCGGCATGGTGAACAACTGGCCTGCCTCGGGCACATCGCCGCCGGGCAGAAACAGGGCGGCACTGTCGGGGTATTGCTCAAACAACTCGCGGGAGGCGGCGATGCTTCGCGCCACCGAAGGCTCCAGCGGGTGACCATCCCGGGCGTAGGCAATGGCCGGCGCGATCACGTCAGCCAGGCTCATGGTGCCAAAGCGCTGTAACATGCTGATCCAGCCACCAAACAACCCTGGCACCACACCGGCATTGATTCCCTTGTTCAACTCTTCAGGATCAAGTGCCGCCGCATCAAGGGCCAGCGGTGCGGCACCGGTAGCATTGAGTGAATAAACCGAATCGCTGGCCTGGTCATAGTAGGTGAAAAAGCCATTGCCCGCGGCGCCAGACATTTGCGGGCGCACCACGTTCAAAGTCGCCAGAGTGGCCACTGCGGCATCAATGGCATTGCCGCCCTGCATCAACATCTGAAGCCCTGACATGGCGGCCAGGGGATGCCCAGCCGACACCAGGCCATTTGGTCCTGGCACCTCTGGCCGGGTGCTGTCACGGTTGCTGCTCATTTGCAGCGGGTAGGCGCTTTCCTGGGCATGAGCGGGCAGAAAAACCAGCAGTAATAAACAAAGCCCCAGCGAAAAAGCACTGATGCGTTGCTGCCCGGTTTGGTAAAGATGGCTCCTGGAATAAATCATGCTACCCCCTGCAAACTGACTGCGGTTATCACCTGACAGCCATCTTAAACTACTTGCGGGTGATTAGGGAGTTGATGAATTTTTTTCAACTCTGAAAGGCGGGGTAAAGTATTGCGGGAATCAGGCGCCCAGGCTGACGCTGAGCACTTCGTCACTGCCCTGAAAGCTGAGGCTGTAGATTTCCCCTTCGCGCTCAATATTGACCAGATTACTCTGCTCCGGCCAGACATCACGCAGGGTCAGATTGACAATGGTCAGTGCCGTAATATCGATATCGTTGGGGATTTCCTGGTAAACCCACAGATACTGACCATCGATTTCTTCGCCAACAAAGTTCAGTTGCAGTTCTTCATTTTCGCCATTGGCCAGGGTTGCCTGCATGGCGAATCGATTCAGGACGTAATTACTGAACAGACGCCGGGACTCGGCCGATTCCATCAGGGCCAGACGCTCTCCAAAAATTTGTGTGGCGGCATGTTCGGCATCGTGCACAAAAAAACGGTGCATGACTTCGATATTGCCCGTGTTGGGATTGAACAATACGCGAGTGACTGCGCTTTTCTGCTGATGGGCATTGCCGACGAGCGGCAATGCCATCAATAGCAGCAGAAACAGTGCGAGAGAACTACTCCTGCTCATCACCTTCTTCATCTTCATCCTCATCCGTTTCCAGTTCAGTCTTGCTGTCCTGCATGATGTCACGACTGATCAGACTGCTGCTGCCCTGGGACTTGAATGACTCAATGCGCGAGGGAATGATGCGACGGGGATAGTAGTTGTTCTCGATATTCACATCGGCGGTTTCCTGCAGCGGATCGACGACGATGCTGGCAATCTCGTTTTCTGTCACCACCAGTTTCTTCACCGCATGGGGAGATCGGCGCCAGATTTCGGCCGGAATGCGCATTTCCTCACTGCTGCCGTCGACAAAGTCGATCTGCAGAATAATGGGCATGACCAGACCACCCTCGTTGGAGAACTCCAGCAGGTAGTAATTCAGGTTTTCATCGATGGCACGGTCCAGCACTTCCCGCTCCCAGTCTTCCAGACCTTCGAGGAAGCTGTTGTAGCGGTTACGCTCGACATTGGTAACTGTGAACTGATCATTGTCATCGTAGAAGTCGCGCACATCGGGATTACGCTCGACCCAGGTCTGCCGCCCTTCCTGACGATTGCGTTCGATGTAGACGCTGGGCGGCAGGGATTTTTCGAATTCCCGCTGACGGGCGAAATCGATGTCCGGATTTTCCGTATCCATGCGCATCTGGTAGACCCGGTTCAGAGCGATATCCACATGGTCGGTGGTGTACCACCAGCCGCGCCAGAACCAGTCCAGATCGATGCCCGAAGCTTCTTCCATGGTGCGGAAAAAATCCGCCGGGGTCGGTCGCTTGAAGGCCCACAGACGCGAGTATTCCTTGAAGGCGAAGTCAAACAGCTCCCGGCCCATGATGGTCTCACGCAGAATATTGAGGGCCGTGGCCGGTTTGCTATAGGCATTGGGCCCCAGACGCAACACGCTGTCGGACTGGGTCATCACCGGCACCTGGTTCTGTGAGGCCATATAATCAGTGATATAACGTGGCTCCACACCCCAGGGAATTTCTGCATCCCATTCACGACCAGCCACGGAATCGAGATAGCTGTTGATGCCCTCGTCCATCCAGGTCCATTGACGCTCGTCGGAGTTGACGATCATGGGGAAATAGAAATGACCGATCTCATGAATAATCACGCCAATCAGGAAGCGTTTTTCCGCCAGCGTATAGGTGCGGCTGCCGTCATCCTGCAGCGTGGTACGGGGGCCATTGAAGCTGATCATCGGGTATTCCATACCACCGACGAAACCCACATTCACAGACAGGGCCGTGGGATAGGGATAATCGAAGGAAAAGCGGCTATAGACATCCAGGGTGTGGATCACCACCTCAGTGGAATAGTCAGACCAGAGGCTGCCACCTTCCTTGGGGTAGAAGGACATGGCCATCACCAGTTCCTGATCGGCACCGGGCTGATGATGCCCCTTGGCATCCCAGATAAACTTGCGTGAAGAGGCCCAGGCGAAATCCCGCACGTTTTCAGCGGTGAAGCGCCAGGTGGCTGTCTGCTCACTGCCCTGGGCCTCGTTTTCCAGAGCTTCCTCCGGAGTGACCACATAGACCGGGCGCAGCGCATCTTCAGCTTCCTGCAGTCGGTCCCGCTGCTCACGGGTCAGCACTTCATTGGCATTGGCCAACTCACCGGTCGAGGCAACAATATGATCTGCCGGCACGGTCATGGACACATCGTAGTCGCCAAACTCCAGGGTGAATTCACCGGAGCCCAGAAACTCCTTGTTGGTCCAGCCTTCATAATCGGTATAGGCCACCAGGCGAGGAAACCACTGGGACAGGGCAAAGATATAATTGCCACCCGCGCGCTCATCATCGGGAAAATGCTCGTAACCGCCGCGGGGCGAGAGAATGTCGCCATTGACGATGTTGTAGGCAAAATCAATGCGCAGCTCAACTTCATCACCGGTTTCCAGCGGCTCCGCCAGATCCACCCGCATCAGGGTGCCCACAATGGTGTGGGCCAGGGCGTTTTCGCGACTGTCGGTGACGGCATTGATCTGATGCCCAAGATCGCTGTCGTCATAGTATTGCAGCCGTCGCAGCTGGTTGAGGCTGATCCTGGCGGGCTCATTGTCATCGGCATCAGGACTGCCGCCATTGAAAGTGCCACTCATCACCGCCATGGAATCGGAACGAAAGCGGTTCTGGTCCAGCTGAAACCAGAGATAGGTCAGGGTGTCCGGAGAGTTATTGCGGTAGGTAATCAGTTCGCTGGCGCTGAGACGCTGGTTGTCCTCATCCAGTTCCACATCGATTTCATAATCCACTTCCTGCTGCCAGTACTCATGACCCGGCCCGCCCGCCGCATTGCGGTAGATATTGGGCGTGGGCAGCACTTCTTCCAGTTGCCGGAACTTGTCTTCGAAATTGCCTTTGGTTTGTTGAATTCCCTGCCCCGCAGCCGTGGCTGCCAGGGTCAAGGTGGCCAGTCCGGCAGTCAGAACCGCCAGTTTTCTTACACTATTACTCATATCTTCCTGTTCTCCAGAGGAGCCCCCGATTCGACAGCGCATGATAACCCGATTTCCGGCTCTGAGACGAATCGACGGCCTGTGACGACAAACTGGTCACAGGCCGGAAGAATAATGGCAGTGGAAGCTGGCTGGCCCTGAACGAAGCTCAGGGCCCGGGGGCGGCGGCATGGCTAGCCACCCTCCCCGGAACGCCGGATCAGTAGGCCTGTTGAGAGAAATGAATTTCGGTAGTGCCGGCCCCGGCACGGCCGATAGGCATAAAGTTCATGGCCAGCGACTTGCGCACCTCGTCATGCTGATGCCGCACCACCTTGTGTTTCAGATAGGACGGAAACACCAGCATGGAGTCATTGCCCATATCGAAGACATGGGCCGGACCGTTCAGCACATTGTATTGCCTGGGCTTGAGGTCAAACTGGCTCAGCACCGGTTTTTCAAAGGCAATTTGCGCCTTCCTGTCGCCGGCCAGACCAAAATAATAGACGGCGCAAAACATGGCATTACCATGGTTGTGCAAAATCGAAATTTTGTCTTTTTCCGCCATGGTGAACCAGGAAGTAGTGGCGTGAAAACTGTTCTCATAGAGCAGGAATTTTGACGCGTAGTTATTCACCAGCCCCTCGAAAAAATCCTTGAGCCGCTTATCTTCGCTGAGCACGTTCTGGTTGCTGGAAATTTTCAGAAAATACTCAGGATTATCGCCAGCATTGGTAGCTTCCCAATCCTGCTCTTCATACAGTTTGTTTATTCGATGCTGATCAGCTCCAATTTTGCTGTATTCAACAATAGGTTCGGGAAATATTGGTTGTAACTGTGCATTCACTTCGAGAATCTCTCCACATTATTGTAGTACTGCATTCGAATCCACATCCCCGGTGGAAAGTGTCCCAGGCCGGGCAAGCATTCCAGGCAAATACGTCCTTTATTATTTTAGGGCCCTAATTACTGGCCAGTTATGGCAGCGCTGTTCTCCCATTTTTATCGCAGCAAGCGGGCTGCAAATTAGCGGAATACAGGCCTTTTTAATCGGCAAGTTCATCGAGCCCTTTTCGCACTGATAAATTGTCAGCGCAATCAATGACAGAAGTCCTCAAATTTTCCTCAAATCTTTCTCCAAAATGCCTCGCGGTGCCCGAAAAGTGTGGCGCTTCCATAAAAGTGACCGCCACGGCACTCATTGGACACAATATGTTACAGTTCAAAAATTGGCAGCCTGATTGAACGTTGATAACGTAAGATTCCGCTCTTCTGTTTACCCGTATTGCGGACCCACCTCTGCCGGTATGAAAAAGTCTGACAGCAGAGAACTTGTAGCTCCGAAGTTTCTGGCAGGAAGCCTTTATGCTTACGTTGTTGGATTGGAAAGTTTTCACAAATACTTGCAGGCTTCAGCACATTGAAACTGGCGAGGAGGTCAAGCTGTCTCCGCGCTTGATGGATGTACTCAATTACCTGATCGACGCCCAGGGCGAAGTGGTTTCCAGCGCAACATTGCTGGACAAATTCTGGAGTCGTTCGGTCAACTCCGATCATGCTGTACATAACGCCATTGCCGAACTGCGTTCCGCCCTTGGTGACCATGCCGGCAGTCCGCGCTATATCAAAACCTACCCCAAGCGCGGTTATGCGCTCATCGCGACAGCTGTGGTTCCCAGCCCAGCCGGGACTGATGAGCCAGCCAGGGACGACGCCTCTTCATCGGCAGGCTGGTTGCCCCGCGGTAAAACTGCCAGGGTCGGACTGATTGCTGCGAGTGCCGCGCTGCTGCTCGGGCTCAGCGCTTACCTGGTCCGGCCAGACCCGGTGCAGACCGATTCCCATGTGCTGCTGGTGCGGCCACTGGAAAATATCAATGTGGACGCCGGCAACCGCTTCTGGGCCGACCAGCTGCCAGCGAGCCTGGTGACCCATCTGTCCAATCTGCCAAACACCATTGTTGTCAGTGGTTTTGGTGATGTGTCGGCGGAGGCCTATGTGCAGGCCAACTTCCAGGAAGACATCGACTACGTGCTCGGCGGCAATGTGCATCAGGCAGACGATGCCCTGCGCTTGCAGATCAACCTGCTCAATGCCCATGACAATTCGGTGGTTTTTTCGGATCAACTGGATATCTCGTCAGCGCGGGTATTCGAAGTGCATGATGAGGTGGGGCGAAGCGTGGTTGCCGCCCTCAGCATCTTTCTCGATGAAGACCAGCAAAATGAAATGCAGGACTGGGGCACATCCAATCCCCTGGCCTACAGTCACTTTCTGGAGGCAGGATTCTATGCGGGCAACTCCAATCATCAGGATCTCAGACTCGCCTTCGAACACTACAACGCAGCCACTGAGGAAGACCCTGCCTTCGTCAATGCCTATATCGGTCTGGTGCGGGCCGCCAGCAGCTTGGGAACCTATAGTCATCAAACCGCTCTGGCCGACCTGAGCCAGGTGATCAACAATGCCATCCGTGAGGTCAGCCGCATCGCGCCCGGCCACGCGTCACTGTCGGAGATGCGCAATGATCTGCTGAGGCTTGAATCAGGCACCTCACCGCTGATCGAAGAAACACTGCGCGAGCAAATACTGAACGGCACTGTCAACAGCGATGTGTATTCCCGCTACGCCAATCTGCTGGCAGAGGCCAGACTCTATGCCGAAGCCAGTCAGTTTCTGCAGTTCGTCGAAGAGGATGAGCCCTATACCATCCCCAGGCGTGCAACCTGGGTCTACCAGACCTTTTTCAATTCCCCGCCTGAACTGATCCAGTCACAGAAAAAAATCCTGCTGGAACGCCCCGACCATATTGGCATCCTCACCGCCCTGATCCGGGGCCTGGTTTTCACCGGCGACTACCATCAGGCCAGCCAATACCTGGACAAATTGATGGCTATCGATGCGGAAGGCCCATTTACCATGTTGAGCCAGGCATTGATCAGCGGCATGTTTGGATCCTCCACCGAAGCTGCCGACCGCTTTGCCCAACTCCATGCCAATAATCCCGACTACAACCTGAGCCACGGCGTCAAAAGTTTTATGGAGGGAGATATCGAATCCGGGATCAATTACTGGCAACAACTGACTGCCGCCGATATTCGCCGCCTGACCATCCTGGCTCACAAGGTGGAGATGTACTTTCCCGACTCAGTGGTGGCCGATGAGCGTTACCAGGCCCTGCTTGAAGAATTAAACATGGGCTTGAGCTGGCAGCGACAGTTGATGGAGAGCATTGCAGAAATGCAGCCGGTCACCGGCATTGCTTTGCATGCAGCATCCAGCGCCGCCTATGAAAAGGGTGAATTTCTGGCCAGAAACAATCTCTGGGACCATAGCCGTATTGACTATCCTGATCGTGATGCCTTTCGCAGCAGCCATCTGGCGAGAGGTTCTGACTGAGGGTTGCAGACAGTCTGAAAGCATGAATAGCGGGGAATTTAATTCGGTCACTGCCTTCTGCTTCCCCCATTTGTAGCCAGCTCAGTCGAGCAAATTCCTGAACAACAAGCGCCTGCTGACCAACAACAGGCGCTAACCAGTAGCGCGGTTTCTGCTAACTCAGTATGAGTAAAGGGATACGCTCTCGGCCTGCATCCGGTAGGCTGAATCTGCCACATCATGACGCACTACTTCACTGCTGAGCAGGCCATGCACAACATGAGCGTCATAGAAATTTTCCAGCTCCACGCCACGCTCATAGGTCACATGAATAATCTGGTTGGGTGGTGGTGGCGGCAAATGCAGGCAGGCGCCGAAAAAAGGCACCAGAAAGAACTCGGTCACTTTGCGTTCGTCATCATAGGCCGTGGGCACGATGAAGCCCGGCAACATGACCCGTTTGTTTACCAGATCGGGGTTTACATCGAAGGACTGCAGCGCATCCCTGTAGGCTTCGGCATCGGGATTATTTTCCAACTGTTCCTGCCAGCCATAGCTATCGTGGCTCATTTCCGGCGCATCCAGAATGGCATCAAGGTCTTTCTGGCTCATCAAATCTACCCAGTCGATGGCCAGCACTTCATCCTGGCCAAGGGCACTCTGCCCTGCCAGGGGCAGCAAGATCAGAACCAGAAAACATCGAATCGCTTTGATCATGGGGCACCGCTCGCTTTTTACTGTGTTTGGTAAAGCAATGATTGTATTGCCATGGATGTAAAAGTATAACCCAGATGCTGGCGATCGAATATGCCTGCCAATGAAGCCCCATGACAATCTGCCCGGCCAGTCTGGGTGGCGGGCAATAAAAAAGCGAAACCGGACTGTGCCGGTTCCGCTTTTAAAAAACTCTGCCCTGCACCTTGATCAGGGCCTGCGGCTGACGCAGCAGAGCTGGGCACAGCCTCGGTAATCAGGATTACCTTCAGGGCATAATCAGGCGCCGGCCTGTATTTCTGCTGCCACTGCCTGCACTTCATCCAGTACGCGCAGCAAATTGCCGCTCCAGATCTGGGCAATTTCTTCTTCGCTATAACCGCGACGCACCATCTCCAGTGTCACATTGAATGTTTCCGACGCATCGTTCCAGCCGGTGACACCGCCACCGCCGTCGAAGTCGGAACTGATGCCCACATGATCGATACCAATCAGCTGCACCAGATAGTCAATATGGTCGACAAAATCCGACACCGTAGCCCGCGGTGCCATCATGTTCACTTCCGGGAAGATGCGCTGCATATTCTGACGATAGGCTTCCTGCTCGGTTTCACTGAGGGCATCCACCTCTTCGGAGCTCAGGATTTCAAAGCCGCGCTCGCGGGCCATGCGCTCCATGATTTCCTGCCGCTCGGTGGCCAGAAACTGACGCCGGTCTTCATTGATATAACTGCCGAAGGCCACGGTTTGCACGACACCACCATTCTCTCGCAGCCGCATCAGCAATTCGTCATTGAGATTGCGGGTATGATCGGTGAGTGCGCGTGCCGAAGAGTGGGAGGCAATGACCGGTGCCACACTGATATCCAGCATCTGGGAAATGGCATCGATAGAAGGGTGGGAAATGTCCACCATGATACCCAGGCGGTTCATCTCGGCCACTGCCTGACGGCCGAGTTCGCTCAGGCCACCATGCAGATAATCGTTGTCCGGCTCACCGGTTTGTGAGTCTGCAAACTGGCTGTGGCCATTGTGCGCCAACGACATATAACGGCCACCACGATTATAGAAATCCTCGATATTGTCCAGATCCAGACCAACCGGATAGGCATTTTCGATACCGATCATGGCGACTTTTTTACCACTGGCAGCAATGCGCCGGACATCTTCCGAGGTATAGGCCAATTCGATACGATCCGGGGCAATTTCCTCGGCGAGGCGGTGAATGGCATCGAATTTGTCGATGGCATTGGCATGGGCCGCGGCGTAACCTTCCTCGGTCAGTGGGCCCTGGCCGGTGTAGACAATAAACCAGGCCACATCCAGACCACCGGTTTCCATCTTCGGCAAGGTCACCTGGGTATCCAGGGTCATGGTGTAATTGGTATCGGTGCTGAAATTATCGGTATTGATATCGACATGGGTATCCAGTGTTATCACCCGCTCGTGAATGCCCCGCGCCCGGGCAATCAGCTCGTCTTCACTTTCCATTTCGCTTTGCTGCGCAACTGCAGCAGCAGTCGACTCTTGTGCTGCAGCCGTCTCCGCAGCACCGGCAGTACCGGTATTATTAGCCGGCGCTGATTCACCACAGGCGGTTAATAAAACAACGGTGGTAACAAGAAATAGCTTGCCTGCTGAAAACAGGCGCAAAAAGACAAAATTGTAGAGGCTCATCGTTATCATCCAGGCTTTTAGCCAGCGTATTTTAAAAAGGGTAATCCGTGTGAAGAGCATCCGCTCGACCCGGAATGAAGGCTATGATGACTGATCACTGGCAAGATGTCACATCCAGGCACGGTGAGTGCCAGCAGGCAGTTGGCAGGCAAAAAAAACGCCGGCAGATGCCGGCGTCTCAAAGGGTCAGACTATAGTCTGCACTGTCAGATCAAGCTGGCTGAGCCAGACCATCCTGCTCTGTGCTGGTTGACCCGGAATCCTGGGCAGAATGGTTTTCGCGCTCCAGGCGCTCGACCGCCGCATCCAGAGCCTCGTGACGGGTCGGGAAGAATGACTGCCCGGACAGATGGGCATCCGCACCCAGTGCCGACAGGGTGGCCTGGATCTGCTCATTCATGCCAGAGATAAAGACAGTCTTGCCTGCATCCCAGGCGTCACTGGCAATGGTTTCCACGGCGCGTGAGGCCGATACATCAATAAAGGGCACACGACTGAAATCGAGAATCAGTACCCGCGTCTTGCCCTTGGACTTCTCACGTACATGGTGACCCAGGTCGGCAGCCGCACCAAAACTGAGCGGACCGCCGAAATCGAACAAGCTGATTTGCTCGCTGTGCTTGTCCAGAATCGCGGCCTCATCATCGGCCAGGGGAATGGACAGGCCTTCCTGGGTCAGGTCGCCCAGACTCTTGAGTTGTTCATCGGCAATCTGCTTGACGAAGGCCAGGGCTGCCATGACCACACCCGCCACTACCGCTGTGATGAGGTCAACGAAAACCGTCAGGCTCAGAACCAGCACCATCAGGGCCAGATCCCAGCGTGGACCTTTGTGGGCGCGCTTCATATAGGAAACATCGATGATGTCATAGCCCACCTTCACCAGAATACCCGCCAGCACGGTGTGGGGAATATTGGACGCCAGAGGTGCCAGGGCAACCACTACCGCCAACAACAGCACACTGTGCAACATGCCGGAGATCTTGGTCTGGCCACCGGTACGGATATTTACTACCGTACGCATGGTGGCACCGGCACTGGGTACCGCGCCGAAGAAACCGGCGACAGTATTACCGATACCCTGCCCGATCAGTTCCTGGTTGGACTTGTGCCGGGTGCGGGTCATATTGTCCGCCACCAGCGAAGTCAGCAGGCTGTCGATAGAGCCCAGCAGAGCCAGAATGATGGCTGCTTCCAGAACAATCAGCAGCGTATCGGCGCTGAATGCCGGAATAATGAGACTGGGCAGGCCGGTGGGAATATCACCCAGAATCGGCGCACCGGGCATCATCAGGCTCAATACCGTACCAATAACCAGTGCCGCCAGCGGACCGGGAACATACTTGCCCCACTGCGCCGGCCACTTGAAGACAATGACCAGGGTCAACAGACCCAGCGCCAGGGCTACCCAGTTGGGATCCATTACCGCACCGGGAATTTCCACCAGCGCCGGAATGGTGCCACTGCCTTCGGGCTCATGACCAAACAGACGGCTGGCCTGCAGGGCAATAATGATACAACCGATACCACTCATGAACCCGGATACCACCGGATAGGGCACCAGGCGTACGTATTGCCCCAACTTGAAAATACCAAAGGCAATCTGGAACAAACCCGCCAGAACCACAGCCGCAAAAACCAGGCTGGGCTCACCTTGCAGCGCCGCGTAGACACCGGCGAATACCACCACCATGGGACCGGTGGGTCCGGATACCTGGGAGCCGGTGCCGCCGAACAGAGCGGCAAAGAAACCGACAATGATGGCACCATACAAACCGGCAATCGGACCGGCACCAGAGGCCTCACCGAATGCCAGGGCAAGGGGCAAGGCCACAACGCCGGCCGTCAGGCCACCGTAGATGTCGCCCCTTAAATTATCAAACCTGAAACCAAACACTTTTCTTACTCCTGTCAGAGATTAATCAGTTTGCAGCGCCTGAATCAGGCGTTGGCTGCCGCTGAAAGCTCGGCGTCGGCCATCAGGCCCGCATAGCGCTCTTCCACCGGGACAAAGCTGTCCTGGCTTTCATCGTAGGCGCTGACAGTGCCGTGCTTGATGTCATAAACCCAGCCATGTAGATCTACTTCACCGGTGCTGAGCTTGGATGCAACAGCAGGGTGGGTGCGCAGATGCTGAAGCTGCAGAAGAATGTTTTCCTCGGTGATCTGATCCAACTCGGCAAGCGTCGCCTGACCGTGCTTGGCCCTGGTGACTTCAACCGCGGCGCGGGAATGATTCAGCCAGGACTGGACATGGGGCAGATCGGTCAACGCGGAGGGATTGATCGCGCCTTTCATGGCGCCGCAATCGGTATGCCCGCAGACCACGATATGCTTGACGCCAAGGGCCGCGACTGCGAACTCAATGGACGCAGTGACGCCACCGGCCTGATGGGCATGGGGAGGCACGATGTTGCCCGCATTGCGGATAATAAAAAGATCACCTGGCTCGGTCTGGGTAACCAGATTGGGATCAATGCGCGAATCGGCGCAGGTGATGAACAGTACTTCGGGGCTTTGACCATTGGCCAATTCGGCAAACAGTTTCTTGCGCTCTTCATAGGAAGAGTTTTTGAATTTGACTACTCCGGATATGACTTTTTCCACGATCCACTCCTGTAATTGCTAATTAAACAGATACCCAAAAAATTGAAGTGGCAATCATAGAGATTTGTACTGATAGGGAATATACTGTCTGTAACTATTATACATAGATATAAATTATCACTAATATTGTGTTATTACTCTGACAGGCACTACCATGGACGCCCTGGACCGGATTCATCTCAAACATATTCGCTACTTTATCGCCCTGGCGGATCATGGCAGTTTCCGCCAGGCGGCCTTCAAGCTGAACATTACCCAACCCACCCTGAGCGCCCAGATTGCAGGCCTGGAACAGACACTCGGGGTAAAACTGTTTGAACGCAGCAGACAGGGCACCCTCATTACACCGGTTGGCAGAGAGGTACTGGGCCGCGCCCGTCGGGTGCTGGAAGAGGCCCAGAGCATGGTGAACCGCGCCGAGAATGTGGAGGGTGACGATATCGGTACGCACCGCCTGGGAGTGACCCCCACCCTGGGACCCTACCTGCTGCCCCATGTATTGCCGGAAGTGCATGACCGGCACCAGAACCTCAAACTCTATGTACGCGAAGAGGTACCCAGTGACCTGGAATTAAGCCTGGTTGATGGCCAGCACGACCTGATCCTCAGCACCCTGCCAATCATGTCCCCCGAGCTTGAGGTGGCACCGCTATGCCGCGAGCCACTGCGCCTGATCGTTGCCCGGGATCACCGCCTGGCCAGCAAAAAACGCATCAATCGCATGGACCTGGTGGGCGAGCCAATCCTGACCATCAGCGAACACCATCTTTTCCATCGCCAGATTACCGAATTGTGCGAGCAGGTTGGCGCCCAGGTACGTCGTGACTATGAAGGCTCCAGCCTGGATACCCTGCGGCAAATGGTAGTGATGGGTATGGGCTCGGCGTTTCTGCCGGCCCTCTATGTAAAATCCGAGATTCGAAATGAAGAAGAAGTGCGTATTGCCACTGTGGGCGGTGTCGATGTGATGCGCAATCATGCCCTGGCCTGGCGTCTGTCCTCCCCCAGCCGACCTTTCTATCGAAATCTGGCACAGGAGATTCGCGAAATCATCACCCGCACCCTGACGGAAACCGTGATTCCTATCAAGGGCAGATAATCAGCCCGCCAGCGGCTTTTGCAACTGTTTTTGCAACTGCTCTTCCAACACAGGCAGCATGCTTGGCCCCAGGTGAATACCATCCAGGTGATGCTCGGTATTGGCAAAGCCATCTTCCCCGACACTGGCCGTGTGCACATCGATGACCGATAAAGCGCGCGCTCGGGCTTGCTGCTCCAGGGTCTGATTGAACAAACGAATCAGGTCGGCGCGTTGGCCGTTCGATGCCGCACTGTGCTGATCATTGAAGACCGGTGCTGGCACATTCATCACAAGCAGCCGATGTTTATACCGGGAGGCAGCCTGTTGCAGAAAGTCGAGATAGCCGCAAACGGTTTCCTCCACCATGGCTTCGAGCCGGCCGCCCCGTTTTTGATGGGCGGGCAAAAAACCCTCGTCCAGGCGACAGTCTATTTCACCAAAAGACAGCAGCACCGCTGAAGCGCCGGGCAAAGCAGCCATCTGCGCGGCAACCATGGCCTGATAGCGATTGCCATTGTTGGCTGCCAGATGAAAGGCCTTGGCGCCCAGACAGAGTCGAGGCTGAATAGTGTACTGCTCTTCAGCCAGGCTCAGGGTCTGATGGGCATAACTCAGACAATGACTCTCTCCCAGGTGAAACAGAGTTGCCGCAGCGGTTTGGCCTTCAGCCGGAAAGCGCAACAGGGCCTGCAGAAACCGGCCGTAGGCCGTACAGAATTGCCGGTCGCTGTCAGAAAGCCCTTGCAGGCCTTGCTCACCAGCAGATTGCAATTGCTGCACATGCTCGGCACAGCCTTCCCTATCCTGCCTCAGCCAGGCGGCGATAGCCGCCAGGGTATGAAACTTGGCTGCCAGTGCTGACTGGTAATGAATCGGCCCTGGCGCCAGACCGTGATAGTCAGCGAATGCCGGCGTATTGATAAACTGCAGCAGTAATTCATACAGGTTGGCAAAGGCTTCAATAAAACTGCCCTGCAATTTCACCGCACTGCCAAAGTCATTGAAGGCCTGATTGATATTGCCGGCATTGAGCAGCAACACACCGCGATTGTTCCAGGCCTCGGGAAAGTTGTTATTGAGTTGAATCGCCTGATTGTAACTTTCCAGCGCTGCCTGGTTTTCCCCTTTCACCTCCATCACGCCGGCCATATTGTTCCAGGCAGCGGCATACTGGGGGTTCAATTGCAGTGCTTTTTCAATACAGCCCGCTGCCTTGTCCGGATCGCCGGTTTCCTTGTAGGCATTGCCGAGATTATTCCATGCATCGGGGTAGTCCGGCTTGAGCTCCACAGCGGCCTGATAGCTGCCAATTGCCTCCTCGGGTTTTCCCAGACTGGCAACAGCCACGCCGCGCAAATTATGGAGCAAGGCAGAGCCCGGGAACTCGGCCAGTTGCGCATCCACCCCGGCTGCAAAGGCCGCAAACTGCCGCTGCTGATAGAGCGCGAGCAATTTCTCCAGTTCTGCCCGGGGAGGATTTTGATCTGAATTTGTCACCTGCCTGAACCTCTAACAAAGTCTGAGGGCCATACTAGCGATTTATGCCTGATGGTAACAGCTTGGCCACCCTGTCAGGGCAGGCAAGTAGCAAGCCGCTTGGGGTTGATATCAATCAACTTTCAATACCTCAACAGGCATTACACTGATAATTGTCGGTCAGGCCTTGCAGCGATAAGACGGCGAGCCTGATTCAGTCAGACTGGAACCCGACTGGCAACAGACGATTCATTGGACAATTCATTCGACAACTTATTTGTCAACGCAACAGGAAACGCCCATGCAAGAAGTACGCTCCGGATTCGTGATAAAACTGGCTATTCTACTCACGCTGCCGCTCACGCTATTGGCCTGCAGCAATGGCAGCGGTGGATTTCCCCAGATTGCCTCTCCCCCGCCATTTGACTATGCCGATGGCGCCGAATTGCGCAGCGGCATGCATCGGCTTGCCTATGCTTCCCAGCGCCTGGACCTGGCATTGCTGTCGTCTGATTCCCGTGATGACTCCTCCCGCATGATTATCGCTGACAGCCTGCGTGATATTGAACGCATCACCAACGACATTGAACGTGGCGACATCAGTAATACGCACCGCTTCCTGCGCGCCGACATGGAGAATTTTCAGGCCATGGTGCGCAGGGCTATCCGCGAAGCCGAGGGCAATCCGCCCAACTTTGCAGCAGCGGGCCGGGTCACCGGCAGCTGTGTCACTTGCCACCAGAGTGTGCAGTAGGCCACCAGGCAAACCTCAGCAAGGCAGTGCAGCCATCGGCTGCCTGCCTGCTTTGCTGGCTGCCCCTGGCTGAAGAGCTGTGCGGCACTTCCAGCCCTTGCTGCACCCAGAGCGTGCCAATCCCTGCTGCCATGTTTGCCGATTCCTCATGACTGCCTTGTCAGCGGTCGTAATAGAAAGCAGCAACAGGCTTAGCCGATTCTGTTAATGTTGTTCTTTCATCCTGTAAAAACCGGACGCCAAACGGGGCTGAACCATGTTTGAAACTGCCGAGTTGGGTCGCACTGTCGCCAAAGAGGAATTCAGACAGGCCGAACAGGAGTTGCATTACCGGGTGCTGCAACTGCAGCAGCGACTGCGAAAAAGCTCCCGCTCGCTGATCATTATCGTCTCCGGCGTTGAAGGCGCTGGCAAGGGTGAAGTGGTGGATCGTCTGAATCGCTGGCTCGATGCCCGTGATGTTCAAACCCATGCCTTCTGGGATGAAACCGACGAAGAGAAACAACGCCCGCGCTACTGGCGCTACTGGCGCTGCCTGCCCTCACGGGGCAGCATCAGCATCATGTTTGGCTCCTGGTACACCAGCCCGATTGTGGATCTGGCACTGGGTAAATCTGATCAGGCGGATCTGGATGAGGAATTGAACCGGATCAGAAGCCTGGAACAAACCCTGAGCGTGGACGGTGCGATCATCCTCAAGCTCTGGTTTCACCTGCCCAAACAGGTTCAGAAACAACGGCTGGAAAGTGATGTCAAAGTCAGCAAATTCAAGAAATCGCCCCTGCTGGAGCGCTTTTCCAAATCCTATGACGCTTTCCTGTCGGCCTCGGAGAGGGCCATTCGCCTGAGCGATACCGGTTTTGCGCCCTGGCATATCATTGAAGCCACCGATTTCCGCTATCGCGATATCGCCATGGGCTCGATTCTGGTGAACTGTTTGCAGGAAGCCATGGATAAGGAGCAGGAACCCGCCAGGGAAAGTTTCACTCTGCCCGGCGACAATCTTGATGACGACGACCTGGTTGCCGATGTCTTGAAAAATGGCACTTCAAGAACTACGGTGCTGGACAGGATAGATCTCGGTCAACAACTCAATGACAAGCAATATGACGAGCAGCTCCCGGCACTGCAGGAGAAGCTTGGGCAATTGGCCTGGCAACTGTTCCACCAGCGCCGCAACACAGTGATGGTTTTCGAAGGCTGGGATGGCGCCGGCAAAGGCAGCGCCATTCGGCGTGTCACCTCCGCCATGGATGCCCGGCTGTACCGGGTGATCCCCATCGCCGCTCCCAGCGATGAAGAATTGGCCCATCACTATCTCTGGCGTTTCTGGCGGCATATTCCGCGCGGCGGCCACATGACCATTTACGACCGCTCCTGGTATGGACGGGTGCTGGTGGAAAGGGTCGAAAAATTTGCCAGCAAACAACAATGGCTGCGTTCTTATCAGGAAATCAATGAGTTCGAGGAGCAGCTGGTGGACCACGGCACGGTGTTATGTAAATTCTGGATTCATATCGACCCAGACGAACAGCTGCGCCGTTTCAAGCAGCGCCAGATTGACCCGCGCAAGCAACACAAGATAACCGACGAAGACTGGCGCAACCGGGAAAAATGGGATGCCTACGAAGATGCGGTCAATGATCTGGTGTCCCATACCAGCACCAGCAGAACGCCCTGGACTCTGGTGGCCGGTAATGACAAGAAGTTTGCCCGTGTACAGATTCTGCAAACCATTTGTGACCGTATGTCGTTATCAGTAAGTTGAGCTGGTTAGCCGGGAAAACGACCAAAAATTCTGAGTGTGCTTAGGGCAGGGACGCCATGATCCATTAATTCCGGAGAACAAAATGCCCACAAGACCTGACAAACAGAACAGCAGCGCCAGTCATTTCATGGCGGCGCTGGCAACAGCAGTTTTACTCATGCTACCGGCCCTGCCCTCCCTGGCCGCAGAGGCACGACTGACAGTCTACGCCGAGTTGGAAGAAGCAGACAATTACCCGCCGGGAAGTACAGTGCCAGTACCGATCGGGCCCGGAGGTGACCTCATCGCGCTGCTACTCGCAGAAGCCGGAATGGAAGCGGATATCAGGGTAGTGCCCTGGCCCCGCCTGATTCGTGCGCTGGACTCCCGGCGAAATGTACTCGCCTTCAGCATGACCCGCACCCCGGAACGGGAAGATCGCTATCACTGGATCGGCATGATTCGGCCGGTCAGCTTCAAACTCTGGAGCCTCGCAGAACGTGCCGATGAGTTTCCCGACACTCTGGAAGAAGCTCGCGACTACCGGATCAGCGCGATTCGGGGTGATGTCGTTGAGAACTTTCTGAGAAATTCCGGATTTACCAATCTGGTGTATCTGAGCGAAAGCTCCAACACCCTCACCATGCTGCGCCGTGACCGCATTGATTTGATGCCCTATATCGAGAGCGGCATAGAAAGTTACCTGGCACGCAGAAACGCAACACCGGACACACTGGTACCGGTAATCGATCTGGATGCAATTTCCACCGGTCATTATGTCGTCATGAGCAAGCCATCAGACCCCGAACTGGTGCAGCAACTGAAGGATGCCTATCAGGCCGTCTTGTCCCGCGGAGATTGGCAGCTCCCGTAACCACCATACTCCAACGGGACAAGACGCAAGTCGCTGCGGAGCCGGAATTGATTAAGAGATGCCTTTTTTATAAGGCAGGCATATTTAACATAATAGAATCGATTCTTGTATCAGGCGCCAGGAAACACTGATTAACTATTAGCCAGCCATAACTGCAGGAAAAATACAGCTAGCCCGATACCCGCGGCATAACACAGGCCTCGTCACAGAACTGACGGCGTAATACACTTACTTATTCACCTGCAAACGAGTCAAGCACCATGAAAGCCTGTACGAAGCTGTTTTACGCACTTGCCACCCTGATAGTTATTCTGTGCCTGCCCAATCAGCTTTTGGCACAGAGAACACTGGACGATGCCCTGAATGACCCTCGCGTGCAGGCTGGTCTGGCAGAAATCGACAGCAACCGGGACTGGTCAGCCCGGCAACTGGTGGACATCGGCGGTATCATCTCGCCTTCCGGGCAGGAACATGAGCGCGCCGCCGCCGTAGCGGCGCTGATGCGTGAGATTGGCCTGCAGCAGGTGGAAGTCACCGACAGCCCCAATGCCATCGGCAGAATCCCGGGCCGCTCAGGCCAGGCCATTGTGTTTGTTGCGACCCTCGATGATCTGTCTACTGTGGCCGAGCATCAGCGGGCTGCAGAAAATGGGCCGCAGATTCAGGGGGATCGGGTGGTGGGTCCTGGCAGCAACACCTCCCTCACCACCATCGCCCTGCTCTCTGCCGCGCGGGCTCTGGTCAACCAGAATCTGCAGCCGGAACACGACATTGTCTTCGCTGCCGTGGCCCAGGAAGAAACAGGGCTGCGGGGCATGCGCGCCCTGTATGAGCAATATCGGGAGCGGGCCATCGGCTTTGTGGATGTACTGGGCGAAGGTAGCGGCATCAGCTATGGAGCTCTGGGCATTCACTGGTGGCGAATCAATGCCTACGGCCCGGCCGGCCACACCCTCAACGGCGGCCTGCCCAATGTCAATCAGGGTATTGCCCGGGCGGTAGACCGGATTTTGCAGATTCGCGAGCCTGAACTGTATGCCGATCGACGCACCCGGCTCAATGTGGCGGTGCTCAGTAGCGGTGCGGTCTTCAACCACAAGCCGGAAAGTGGCTGGTTTTCTCTGGATATCCGCTCACTGGACCCGCAACACATCGAAAGCATGGAGCAACAGACCCGCGACATACTCGAAGACGTGACCGGCGAGCTCGGGATTCGTTTCGACATGGAGCCGGTCTCACAGATTCCCCCCGGGCAGATTCCCGGTGCCCTTGAGAGCAAGCTGGTGCAGGACTCCCTGGCCATCTCCGACTATCTGGGCAGTGCTCCGCGGCTGTCCAATGCCGGTTCGGCCAATCTTAATGTGGCCATTGCCGGCGGCAGCCTGGCAATCGGCATCTCCAGCGAGCGCGGTGGACGGCGGGGCTTCGCCGATGAATGGGCCGATATTCCGGTATTGCAGCGCACCGCCAGGAACGTATTCTTGACAGCTGTGACCCAGGCGACTGCGCGCCAATAGCCGGGATTTTAGCGCAGGCAACTCACCGCCCTGCCAGAAGTTCAGCAATGTGCCCATAGATTGCTTCCTGAAGGGGCGCGTTCCGCCGCTCCCTGGCAATCGCCCAGGCTTCTGAAAAGTTACTGGCCTGGCGCCAGTAGTGATCAGATTCAACATGGCTCAAGTCTGCCGAAGCTTGATTGGCCTGCGAGGACAAAATCATGAAAAAGCTGGCAAAACTACTGCTGCAGCTGGCGGCGCTTGGCCTGTTGGCATTGGCCTTTCTGCTCTACCAGATGTCTCAAATCAGGCCCGGCGAGATGGAGGCTGATCACCCTGATATTGGCATGGTGGCCTCTGTGCTCTCGGGAGCCTCACTGGAACTGACCGACAGCTTCCAGATGTCGGGCAATTGGTCCGGGGATATAGACCGGGGTTTTGCGGCCAGGGTTGCGGATTTTGATTGGCAATCATTGTCTCGCGTCAATGCCTACCGCGGTGACCAGTTGCCGGGAAATCTGGCCTCGGCAACGGAGTTTGCAGTCAACAACCTGGGCCAGGGCAGGCAGAGCTGGTTTCCTTCTGCCGCTGAAATAATGACAGAGCGCTACTTTGTCTATGGCTTGAACATTGAGCCCGGGGATCATCACGCAGACTCAGCTCAAATGCTGTTTTTGCGCCCGGAAGATGGCATGGTTTTCTACAGCTGGGTCAAATTCTGAGCGTCTGGCAAAGTCTGACAAACCTGCAAATCTCAGCAGCTAATGCTTGTAAAAAGCAAGCAACAGGCAGACTATGGAAACAGGAGTAACAAGGCAGTAACCATCAGGGATAATGCGTGATCAAACTCTGGAGGTACACACCATGCATGTTTATCGCAGTGTTCTCTTGAGCATCGTATTGTCGAGTTTTGCAGTTACAATCCATGCGCAGGAATATCCGGACATGGTCGGGCTCTGGACCGGCCAGGTCAGAATCGTGCAGTCTCGTGCTGTTGACGAAGACCAGCTGGAGATTGGCGGTGTCGTCATCAGTGAAATTGAGCTCGAACTCACCATCGACGCCCAGGACCAGGAAACCTTTATTGGCCGGACCCGCTCGTCCCAGTCACCGCGCAATTCACCCCCCACGCATGTCTGGGGGTCCATCCGTTCTACCGGCACTGAGGCCCTGTTCATCACCTCCACCGGTGGGCGTGGCCAACTCTGGTTCAGCTCAGCGACGTCTTTCGAGTATTGCTACAACGCCATTAATGAGACCGGTGCAATCGTGTCTTATTGTGCCATGCTTGAAAAAAGTTAATAGCAGAGTCGCCCCAGGACTTCTCTGGCAATTGCCCGGCACTGGCGGTGCCGCACGGCGGGGTCGCCCTCGCCCTGCTTTCATTGCCGGCCCAACAGACTTGCTCTGCCAGTCTGGGCTCAGACTTCGCCTGGCAGTCAAGCTCGACAACATGGCCGCCCCTTCAATTTGCGCGTGATGCCCCTGGCCCCAATAATTTTACAGGAAAATCCCGGTTATCGTCCCTTGTGGGCATTCACCCATTGAGCAGCAGCCAGGGCTGTTGATTTTTCCGGTTCAGCCTTGAGTCTTATTGGCATCAAATCCTGCAGTAATACTAGAATCAGTGAGCAAGGAATGTTCTAATTCGCCCAAAACAACAACTGACACCATTCCATGACCAGCCCAATCTCATCCCTTTTTGGCCGCTCACCGATTCGTCCGGTGCAGGAACATATGGCCAAGGCCCAGCAATGTGTCGTTTTACTGGGGGAGTTTCTCGAAGCCACCTACCGCAACGATTGGCAGCTCGCCGAGGCCAAACAGCAACAAGTCAGCGCGGCCGAACGGGAAGCAGACAATCTGAAATACGATATTCGTATGAATCTGCCCAAGAATTTCCTGTTGCCGGTGGCTCGTACAGACCTGCTGAGCCTGCTCAATTCCCAGGACAAACTGGCCAACCGCAGCAAGGATATCGCCGGCTTGATGCTGGGTCGCAAAATGCAGGTGCCAGAAAGCCTGCATGACTCCATGCGGGAATATTACCGGCAGAGTCTCAAAGCCTCGGAACAGGCGCTGCGAACCATTAATGAGCTGGACGAATTGCTGGAAACCGGCTTTCGTGGCCGGGAAGTCGAGTTTGTCGAGAAGCTGCTGACAGAGCTGGATGAGCTGGAACATGAGAACGACATCACCCAGGTGGGTATCCGCGCACAACTGTTAAAACTCGAAGACAGCTTGCCGCCGGTTCATGTGATGTTTTTGTACAAAATCATCGAGCAGATAGGCGATGTGGCTGACACCGCGCAAATGATTGGCAACCGACTCTCCATCATGATGGCCAGCTAGAAATTCACTAACAAGAACACACAAGCGTTATTCCATGTCTGAAATTATTGCCCAGCACGGCACCCTGTTATTGGGTCTTGCCATCGTTTTCGGTTTTTTTATGGCCTGGGGCGTTGGTGCCAATGATGTAGCCAATGCCATGGGCACCTCGGTTGGTGCCCGCGCCATTACTATCAAACAGGCCATTGTCATAGCCATGGTGTTTGAATTTGCCGGCGCCTATCTGGCCGGTGGTGAAGTCACCTCTACAATCCGCAAGGGCATAATCGATGTAGAAAGTGCCGGCTTTTCCGAATCACCGGAATTACTGGTTTACGGCATGTTGTCTTCCCTGCTGGCCGCGGGTATCTGGCTGTTGACCGCCTCCTACTTCGGCTGGCCCGTTTCCACCACCCATTCCATTATTGGTGCCATTGTCGGTTTTGCCATGGTAGGGATCTCGGTGGACTCGGTGGTCTGGTCCCAGGTCTGGTCGATTGTCGCCAGTTGGGTTATCTCGCCGCTGATCTCCGGTACCCTCGCCTTTATGCTGTTTCGCAGTGTGCAGAGATTGGTGCTGGACACTGACGACCCTTTTCAGAACGCCAAACGCTATGTGCCCTTTTATATGTTCCTGGTGGGTTTCGTCATTGCCATGGTGACTCTGGTCAAGGGCCTGAGTCATGTGGGCCTGGATTTCACCTTTTTCGAAAGCGCCCAATTGGCGACGCTGTTCGGTCTGGCAGTAATGGGCCTTGGCATTTTCCTGCTGCGGCGGGTTAAGGAAGATCCCGACGAGAACAAGGATTTTCAGTTCACCAGCGTCGAGAAAGTGTTTGGCGTTTTGATGATTTTTACGGCCTGTTCCATGGCCTTTGCCCATGGCTCTAACGATGTGGCCAATGCCATCGGCCCCCTGGCCGCCGTCAACAGCATTGTGTCCAGTGGTGGTGTATTTGATACCAACTCGCCTCTGCCCACCTGGATTCTGTTACTGGGCGGCGTAGGAATCGTGGTGGGGCTGGCAACTCTGGGCTACAAGGTCATCATCACCGTGGGCCGCAATATCACCGAACTCACTCCCAGCCGCGGTTTCGCCGCCGAGCTGGCTGCCGCTTCTACCGTTGTCATGGCCTCGGCCACCGGCATTCCGGTGTCGACCACCCATACCCTGGTGGGGGCGGTGCTGGGTGTTGGAATGGCACGGGGTATCGGCGCCCTGAATCTCGGCGTAATTACCCGCATCATAACTTCCTGGGTCGTCACGCTGCCGGTCGGTGCCGGTCTGAGCATTCTTATTTTCTTTATCTTCCGCGCAATCTTTGGATGATTCCGTTTGCCCTGGTAATCACGGCAAACTACTGACGAAACAGATCCAGATCGATGCTTTCCGCCATGGCTCTGTAGCCGGCATCATTGGGATGCAGATTGTCTTCGGTAAATTCCGGGCGGATACGGTTCGGGTTGGCCGGGTCTGCCACGGCCGGAACAAAATCAATCACGCCATCGAATTCACCACTGCTGCGAATAAAGGCATTCACGGCCTGACGTACGGCATTGCCCGCCTCTGTGTAGTAAGCGGCGCCCTCGTAGGGCAGTAGTGTGCCGGCGATGACCTTGATGCCGCGCGCATGGGCCCGGGCCAGCACCTGACGATAGGCGGCAATGATACTGTCGGCCTCAATCAGCTCATCACTGGCGGACATGCCGATATCATTAATCCCTTCCAGCAGCACGATGTGACTGACATTACTCATGGCCAGCACATCCCGCTCCAGGCGCGCCTGCAGATTCTGGCCAAACAGGGCATTGCCCTCGGTGGTTACTCGGTTGCCGGAAATGCCGGCATTGATCACGGCGTAATCGGCGACACTGTCGTCGGCATAGAGCCGGTGCTGAAAATGGTTGGGCCAACGCTGATTGGCACTGGCGGTGGAACCCCAGCCATCGGTAATGGAATCACCCAGCGTGACGATGGCCGTGGTGGGCTCATCCGGCAGCACGTCGATGGCAGTGAGAAAGGGCCAGCCCTGGGTTTCCTCTGCCACTGGCATGGCAGAAGTTTCGCTGAAATCCCCAGGCTCGGAAATATAACTGATCTGATTGGCCAGGGCATGCTGGGTAATAAAGCCGCTATTCCCGGGCAGATAGAGGCTTACGGCGAGATTTTCTGACTGGGGAACCTCAAACACCAGTGGGTCACTGAACACCGTGGCACCCCGGGGAATGACAACCCCCTCCTCGCCACCGAAGCGAAGCCGGGAAATGGGACCCGTGGCCTGGGCTGCGGCCGCCTGCTGCGCCACGGTGGCAGCCGCGATGTGCAGGGGCCGGTCACCATGATAATTGGACAGGCGCAACCTGATTGCGCTGCCACCGATACTGGTATGTACAATCAGACGCACTGTCTGATTTTCCAAAGTGTTTTCAGGCTCATCCTGCGCAGGCAAGGTGCTGGGACTGGTGGACCAGCTTGTCACCCAGTCAGGATTATCATGGCCAGGCTGGGCATGACTGACGGGCAGAAACGCGACAACCGTCAGCAATAACAGGCACCTTTGCAGCTCTTTCAAGGCTCGGATATTCATGATCGCTCCTGTTCTTCTGAATATTATTGAGGGCGGCTGAAGGCCTTAATCTTTGGGCTCCTGCACCAGCACCCAGGGTGCCACCACCACCGCCCAGAGTTCCTTGTCCTGCTGCTGCCAGGCCTGGGCTTTGTCATCGCTGACCTTGGCCACCTGGCCTGCATCCAGCCAGTCCTTCACCTGATCCCGATTGTCGCGAACAAACTCGCTGGCCACAACAATAAGGTCCAGCCCCGGATCCACTTCCACCACCGCTTCCTGTTGCTGATGTTCTGCCAGAGCCTGCCAGTTAATCCTGGCAGTATCCAGATTCAGCTTCCTCTTCAGGGATTCAATATCATTGAGGTCAATCTCACTCATAGTCTTTCCTTGCAATACATTTTGTCCGCCTTGCGCATGCATACCGGCCCGGATATCTATCGCGATGCCACTCCTGAATTACCGCCTGCACTTCGCTGCGCATCTGCAGAGCCTCATCAGCTTGCGAAGACTCTCCCTTGTATAGATTTCCGATCAGAACACAAAGAAGGCAGTCACACAGGCCGTCAACACAAGACCAAGATAAAGCAAGCGTTCTCTGCGCTGCGTAATCGCGAGTGCTTTCGAATAGCTGTAGTTCGCGTTCTTGGCCAACTGCGGGCCGACAAATTCAATGCCACTGATCTCGGACAGTGCACCCAGCAAGAGCATTCTCAGCATATTGAGGCTAGAGCCGTAGACTACCTGATTGGCAATAACAGCGCAGGCCCGCGCTTCCGGTAACCAGGTCTGATTGTAGTCATCAATCGCGGCCTGTATATCCGGGTCTTCTACCCTCGCCAGCCGCTCACCCAACACCGTCGCGGCTTCTAGCGCTGCGTTCACGCCCTGTCCCACTGGCGGAAATGCAGTTCCCGCATCACCCAGCAGTACACAGCGTCCGCCGATGAGTTGAGAACAGACTACGGTCTTGCCGGTGTGATAGACATCTCTCTGAGCGAAGACCTCGACCTCAGCTTCAGACACAAAGTCGGCCAGTTTTACCTGTTCCTTTCTATCCCGGCGCTGAACACGAATCTTCCGGAGAATTGCAGAAACGTCGCCTGGCGTTCCCAGCGGATCATCATTCCAGTAGCCCATCTGCACATAAAAATCTTTCGGAAGTTTGGCCGCAACTACTTCCTCGGCCTGGTGAGCAGCTTCAGCATCCAGAATCGCTCCACCTACGGCCCAGGGGCGAAGACTGAACATGTGCAGCAAGGCTGGATCGAATGCAGCACTCGGGCACTGCGCATCCAGATGCAGTATGCGACTGTAGTTGGGAATGGATTGCTTTTGCGTCGTGAGATGACCATCGATCTCCAACTGCCGCCGAAAAAAGGAACCGGCCCCGTCTGCGCCCACCACCAGATCGAACTGCGATGATCGGGATTCATTCCCACTTCGATAACTCAGCGAACCATCGGCCGCGCTGATATCTGTCACTTCAGTGCCCCAGAGGAAGCTACAGTTAACATTGCCAGTTGGCAGTATAGACTCGAGCTCATGGAGCAGGGCCGAACAGATATCCCCGCGGCTGCCGGTCCATCCCCCCTCGGCATACGGTAAGGTCCGCCCCAGAACATGTGCCTGGATACCCCGGAACGGAATCAGTTCTCTGTCGAATCGATCCAGCAGCGCAGGCCCGATAGAAGCAATTGCCAAGCGGCCGTGGCCAGTAATATCAATCGTATAGGAACGGTCAGCATTAGCTCTCGGCTGCCGGTCATGGTGCAGCTCCCTTTCAAAAAGGCTAAGGTCAATTGCGCTAGCCTTCCCGGAGCGGTGGCGAACGAGACTAAGAGCCAGCATCAAGCCCGCAGGTCCAGCACCAACGATAGCGATCTTCATTGGTCTGCCTCCGGCTGCACCATTCTCGGCACCCGCCTGGTCTTCATAATTAAGCTGGCTTCGGTAATCCTCACATCAGAACCCCCTGGCAGTCATAACCTGGCTAATCCCGTTTTCGGTAGCTTTTCGCTTGATCATACCAAAACCGGTCAAAGACTGCCGACTCACCAATACTGCACATTTCGCCGCTCCAATTGGAGGTTCTCAGGGACACTCGCAACCTGGCAATTTAACTGAAAGCAGCTTGAGTTAAGTTGCCAGGTTGCGAGTGCCCCTTATCTCCCATTTGCAGATTGAGCCAATGCCGCTGGAAAGTTCATCAGGCAGATAATTGCCATTACGAGGAGATTTCGGGTCATAGAGATCACAAAAGCTTCTTCGAATAAAAAACGGACAAGAAGATAAAAGAATAACGCAAATTTCCTGAAGCCAGTCTAACGACTTGCGGTAGCGATTTCCAAATATCAGTCTCACTCTACAGGCAGAGAAGCGAATAATGCCCTGTTCTGCGCAGCCTGATTCCCATGAAAGCAAGCAGGCTGTCACTGCACTGGTATCAGCCACAATCCAAAAAGTGATACGTGGTGCTGGCAAGCATTTACCAGCCGGGCATTTACTGGACTATTCGATTTTAACTGTTTTATTCTTGGCGAGCATTTTCGCAGCGCTCGCCTGGAAAACAGATTCAGTGCGGGGGGAATAATAATCAGATCAAGAGGTCCCGTTAGTGAGTAGTAAAAAACCAGTCAGCACTACCAAACTTCGTTCATTTTTTCTCGGCACCACTTCATTATGTATCCTGCTACCCACGACCCCGGCGGCAGCGCAAGAAGCCAGCGATAATTGCAGCTTGCCTGACCTGTCAAATACCACAGGTTCGCTCACCCTACCGACACCCAGCAATCAGATCTACGCTGACAATATCAATCCCTCTGTCGCCGATGCCTGGTTTGCCAATTGCACATTCAGCCCCTCTATAGGCTATGTTTTTGAGGCCACTGACGATATCGCTATCATCAATACATCGAATGGCACAATCGACACTTCAGTGATTGAGGGCGGTGTTTTCAGCGACCCGGATGACCCTACTTTTGGTGCCTTTACAACAGGCAGCAGCACTGTCGCTGCTATTAACTTCTCCAAGATTAACTCCACCGGCATCGCCTTGACTGGCGGCACCATCAGCGGTGACCTGGCAGGCTTCAATAGCGGCACAATCCAGACCAAATTCAATGTTGCCCCACCCTATACCGGCACGACCTATGCGCCCCTTGCTCCGGGCATGGTGCTGGTATCGGGCTCGGCCAATAGAAGCGGCGTCTATACCGACACCAGCAATCAGTCCAGCACCTATAATATAGGCGGCAATGGCGTTACCGGCATTCTCGCCGGCGATATCAGCGCCATTAACAAAGGCAGTATCACTACCGGTGGGTTTTCGTCGCCAGGACTGCTGGCAATTGCCGCCGGTGGTCAGGGCGGTGTCGGAGCCCCGGATAATGCCAATTCCCAGTATGCGGCTGTCGCCATAGGAGGCTCCGGGGGTGCCGGCGGTAATGGCGGCAGTGTCGCCGTTGAAAACCATTCTTCCATCAGCACTGCTGGACTGAATTCACTGGGCATCAAGGCCCTCAGCGTGGGTGGTGGCGGTGGCGCCGGCGGTACTGCAAGCGCGCAGTCAACTGCCACCAATCTGGTCAGTGCTGCATTCTCTCTGGCCATTGGTGGCAGTGGGGGTGCCGGCGGCAATGGCGAAACCGTAAGCGTTGACCTGAAAAATGGCTCCACCATTCAGACTGGCACAAACACAAGCAATACTGACTATTCCGCGCCCCAGACTCCCCTCACCACTTCTGGCGGCTTTATCGCCGGGGATCACTCACCCGGGGTGCTGGCACAGTCCATTGGCGGTGGCGGTGGCAGTGGTGGACATGCGGTTTCCATGGCCCAGGCCACTGGCCTTGTTTCAGTGGCTGTCAGTGTCGCCAAGGGCGGTACCGGCGGCGCTGGCGGTGATGGCAGCGATGTGGTTGTCACTACCGACCAGAATACGTCTATCGTCACTGGCGGGCGCATGTCCGGTGGCATCGTGTCGCAATCCATTGGTGGTGGTGGCGGCAGTGGCGGCACGGTCAATTCTCAGTCTGACAGCACCGGAGTTATCTCTGCCAATGTCTCGGTGGGCATGGGGGCTGCCGGTGGTAATGGTGGATCTTCTGGCCATGCTCAGGCTTATCACAACGGTGGCTCCATCACCACTTACGGCTTTCACTCAACCGGCATCCTGGCCCAATCCATCGCCGGCGGCGGCGGTAATGGCGGCAATGTGGTGGACGGTGCCGGTGCAAACGCACCTCTTGAGGTCAGCGTGCATGTCAACATGGGCGGTGATGCCGGCAACGGTGGCACCACCGGCAGTAGCAATGTGAATCTTTCTGGGGGCGCATCCATCAGTACCTATGGCGATCATGCTGACGGTCTTGTGAACCAGTCCATTGGCGGCGGTGGCGGTAATGGCGGCTCTATCCACAGCTATTCTTCTACAACCGGTGGCGGCAGTATTGCCGATGATGTGACCGGCAAACACTCGGATTCCCTGACCCTTAACGCCACTGTCAACATTGGCGGCAAGGGCGGCGCCGGTGCCCATGGTAGTGGCGCCGCATCCGGCATTGTGGGCAGCATTGAAACCCATGGCGTCGCATCCACCGGCGCACTGATTCAATCCATTGGTGGCGGTGGGGGTAATGGCGGTCATATTCACGCCTATTCGGAAAGCCTCAGCGTCGATACTTCCACTCTGTCCCCGACCCGGATCAATAACAGTGCCATCACCGCCACCGTCAATCTGGGCGGATCCGGCAATACCGGTGGCGATGGTGGCGGTGTGCTGGGTGCACTTTGGGGAGGTTCCATCACCACCAACCAGATCAGATCGCCAGCTCTGGTGACGCAATCCATTGGTGGCGGAGGCGGCAATGGCGGCTCCACCAACAGTCTGGATGTGACCTCATCCATTCCCACAGATCCCACTGATTTTGCCACCAGGTATGCGTCCTTCGTGCCTGGCTCCGGAGCAGAAGTCAGAGGCAATCTGGATGTCAGCGTGAATCTTGGCGGCAACAGCGGTGGCGGTGGCAATGGTGGTAATGTGGATATCCAACTGGATGCCGGGCAGCTCACAACTCACGAGCGGCAATCCCATGGTGCTTTCGCACAATCCGTTGGTGGTGGCGGCGGCATGGGCGGTCATGCGGTGGCCAATGGCTTTGTTGGCGTTGGTACCTACAGCTTCAATACCGCGCTCGGTGGCAAAGGGGGCACAGGCGGTAACGGCGGTGCTGTCAATGTCTACCGGGATAAATCCGTGGCATTGACCTCTGTTTCCACGGGCGGGGATCAATCCTATGGCATCTTCGCCCAGTCTATCGGTGGCGGGGGTGGCTCCGGCGGCGCTGCGCATATTGACCTGCAGAAAGCACCCGCCAGCCTGGCCAATGTTACTCTGGGCCTGACGCTCGGTGGCAGTGGCGGATCAGGCGGTAACGGCGCGACTGTCAGTGTCAGCGACGCCGTCATCAACACCAGCGGCATTCAGTCCCATGGCGTTCTCGCCCAGTCTGTCGGCGGTGGTGGCGGCAATGCCAGCCTCTCCGATGGCAGTGGCGCGATCACTCTTAGCCTCGGCGGCAGCGGTGGCAATGGCGGCACCGGCGGCGACCTGAGCCTGCATAATATCAATGCGACCACCACTGGCGACCTTGCTTCCGGACTTTTTGCCCAGTCAATCGGTGGCGGTGGCGGCCTTGCTGGCGTGGCCGGCACTAATGGTCTGTTGAATAAAGCGGCGCAAGGAACTGCCAACGCTGTCTTTACTCTTGATACCAATGGCAGCAGTGGCGCTGGCGGGTCGATTTACATTGGCTGCGAAACCAGCAGTAATGCCAATTGCGGTATAGAGAGTTCCACTGAGGGCAAGACCGCTGTGGGCATGGCTTTGCAGTCTTTCGGCGGAGGTGGCAGCGCCAGCTTCCTGCAAACAGGGGGCAATGCGCATTCCACAGTGAGCTTCGGTAAAGGTGTCGAAGCCAATAGCGGCAAGATCACTGTCAGCGGTCAAAACAATAGCAACTTCAACATACGCACCACGGGCAATGGTGCCGTCGGGATCGTCGCCCAGTCTATTGCAGGCAATGGGGGAGCCTTGTTCACCGATGGCAAGCTGTCGGATGTCACCGTCAATGCTGGCGCTTCCCAGGCCGGCGGTGTCAGCGGTGGACTCGACTTCTTTCTTGATGCCAGCGCGATTGCAACCTACGGAGACTATGCACCCGGCGCCTTTCTGCAATCAGGCAATGCGCTGTACACCGTATTTGCCACAGACGGGCAACAAACCCACAGTCAAGTCAGCGGTTTCGGGCTGGACTCCTCCGATCTCCAGGTGAAGAACCGGTTTCTGATGTACCCCGAGAGTCACATAACTACCACAGGCACCGAGTCCCACGGCCTGGTTATGGACACGCATTCCTATGTGGGTTCAGGCAATGCACCTTCCATGGACAGCAACGACCGCTCCCTGAACATCTGGGTTAACGGCAACATCAACGTATCCGGAACTGACAGTTGGGGCGTCAAGGCCAGTAATACCTGGCAAATCGGCGACTCAACCCCCCTTCCCACTCCCGATGGTTCCACCACGGCCTTCACCCTTGGAGAACAGGGAACTATTAAAACCGAAGGAGTGTCTGCAGGAGCAATCCAGTTGCAGGACACGGGCAATGTACTGGCAAACATCTATGGCAACCTCAATGCTGACACGGCTACAGCTGTCGATATTTCAGCAGCCAATACCAGGCTGACGATCGGTAGCCCTAACAATGATCCCGGGCAGGGTAAGTTCCAATACGTTTATGGTGATGTCAAAGTCACCGCGACCGCTGGCGGCACCAACTCCATTACATTGAATCCAGGCACTATTCTGTACGGCAGTATCACCTCCGATACTTCCATCGGCGCAAATAACGCAATTGCAGTGATCGGTACGGTCAAGCGTGAAGGTCAGGAAGCGATTTCACTGGGCGTGCTGGGATGGAATTCTACTATTACAGTGAATCACGTAGAGGGAAATATCACTGCTTCGTTTAATTCATCCGGGAACACCGCGTCCCTGACCAATAATTTCGAAATCGATGGTTCGGTGATTGGACCCTTTGATTACCATATGGCGGCAGCCTCATTTCACAATTTGAACATTGATGCAGCCAACAACAGTAGCGATATGATTCACGTGAATTCTTTTTCCCGTGATGCAAGCCCAAGCAATGGCTCAGTTGCCAATCTCGCGCTGAGTCTCACTTCACTCCCTACACCTGAGTTCAAGTCGGTTAAAATCTTTGATGTGGTGCAGGGACAGTCGCTGAGCCTTTCAGATTTCAACATCAATAATGACAGAAATGTCATCGACTATAGCTACTCAACTTCCTTACAGGGTTCACAGTTTGTTGTCGAGGTCACTGATATCCAGATCAATCTGAACCAGAGTGCACTTCAGGGGACCGCGGCGAAGATTGCCCCACTGGCTCAGAAGCATGTCGACGCCATCGCCAGCGGAGCTATTACTGCCAATCCGCAGAGTTCGATTTACTCCACATTGCTCACAGCTGCCAATTCGGCCGAAGGCTCCGACGGGAAGTATGCCAACCTGGCCGAATATCTTAATAATCTCACTGGCACCGCGCTTGATCCGGATACCCAGAGCACCACGGTGGCGCAACGCAATGCCACCGATAGCCTGCATAGCTGTGGTGGAAACCTGGGTGCTGCCGTCAATCCGATCGAGCAGGGTGAGTGTGCCTGGGGCTCGGTAACTACCGCCAATGTGGAGCTTGGCAATGCCGATCATGATGAAAACACAACGACCCTGGCAGCCGGCTGGCAAAGAGCCTGGGGAGAAAAAACCTACCTGGGATTCTCCCTTGCCTACGATGACGTGGACATGCTGCGCAATTCAGGGAGTGCAGACGGTAGCCGCCTGCACGCAGGTGCTATCTACAAGCGCATCGATGGCAATTTCTTCGCCTCCACTTCCTTGCTCGGTTCCTATTCGGCCATCGATTCCACACGTCGTTACAGCGATACCTTTGATCCGGCAATTACCCATAGCGCTACTTCAGAGCGAGACGCAGTATCCCTGTCGTCACGCCTGCGAGCCGGTTACAGATTCAGCCAGGGCAGAATTGACCTGACCCCGATGCTGGACCTGGATCTGTTCCTGAACCGTCAATTGCAGTATGAAGAAAAAGGCAGCGGCGGCCTGGAAACCTATGCCAGCTCCACCACCAACTTCCTGAGCGACGCCCATCCTCGTATCCAGCTTGGCAGCCATTTCAGTTTTGGTGAAGCCAATGTGCGTGTCTATGGCGAAATAGGCCAGCGCTTCGCGTTAAATGACCCGGACCTTGACGTTGGTCTCGCTGCGGGTCTTGCCGGCCAATCTACCATCTCAATAGTGCAGGAGCGCGAAGATCGCCTGGACTCCTGGGGTGCCGGATTGATTGCTGATCTTAATGATCGTTTCGAGTTGCGCGTTAATTATGAACTGACCGAAGGCGATCTGGAGAAAAATGAACGATTTGGCCTGAAAGCCGCCTACAAGTTCTAGACATTGCAGGCACAGGCTTTATCTGCCTGGTCCAAGGTCAGCTTCCGATGCTGGCGACAAGGCGCAGTTAGCAAAAGAAAGCCAGAATCAAAAGCCCCGACAGAGAGATCTGTCGGGGCTTTTTACTTGGGTTTGATTTACCTGGGGGACACTAGCAACCTGGCCACTTGACTGATAGCAGCTTGAGTAAAGCGGCCAAATTGAGCATACCCCCTCTTATACTGACAAGATAATAAATTAAGCCCCGATTATCGGGTAGTTATTTTGTCAGTGTCCCTGATAGTTACAGGTTTAGCGGAAGTGCCGGAAGAGCAATAGAATTTTGCGGCCTCTCCTTGGGGAACCCGCGTAGCCAAATGGCCATTACCAGGCATACAAATGACAGAGACGGGGACTCTGACAAGATATTGAATGCCGTTAGTTAGCGATTAGCTTTGTCAGTGACCCGGGTAGTTTATAAACGGTGCTTAAGGCGTATACCTGTAATCAATCCCTGCTTTCGTTTACAATCTGTGGATAGACCAAGCAGCTGTGATGAGCAGCGCTCGATCACTGGCGATAATCGCTGCAGAATGACAATAGAATTAGTACGAGATCGCCAGTAAGTGGTAGTAAAAAAACGGTTTAAAGCGTTTAAGCATCGCGAAGACCGCTTGCCGGTTGCCCTGATTCTCAGTCTCAGCGCGCTGGATTTCGCTCTGTATTTCCTGGTGGAGAATCCTTATCTGCTGGGGCTGTATTTCTACGCGATGATCATTCCCAAATCACAGATTTGCGCCTGGAATCATCACCATCAGCACGCACCCACGTTTATTCACCCCACGCTAAACCGGCTGCTGGAATTTTTCTATGCCCTGCATACCGGCGTCACCACAAACCTCTGGGTGCTGCATCACGTACTGGGCCATCACCAGAGCTTCCTTGATCAGAGCGTTGATCCGAGCCGCTGGAGGCGCCGTTCAGGCGAGCAAATGGGGGAACTCGAGTACAGTCTGAAAGTTACCGCAACGGCCTACTATCGCGGCTACCAGATCGGCAAAAACCACCCGGTTCAACAGCGCGTATTCCTGATCTTCAGCGCCCTGACCTTCATCGCCGCAGCTGCTCTGGTGGCCTACAAACCGGTTGCCGGCTTGCTGCTCTTCGTGCTGCCAATGATCATGGGCCTGTTCATCACCGCCTGGGCAACCTACGAGCACCATGCAGGACTCAATACCGAAAACCAGTTCGAAGCATCCTTTAACAACCTCAATCGCTGGTACAACCTGTTCACCGGCAACCTTGGTTACCACACGGCACATCACTATAACGGCGGCCTGCACTGGTCCAAGCTTCCCAAGCTACACGATCGCATCGCCGACAAGATCCCGGATCATCTGATTCGGCGAAGCTGGGTTTAACGACAACCCGAGACGAAAATATCTTCTCCGGCCTTTTTTTGCGCCGCGCGCCGCTCATCTCCCTTCCAAAAGAAGAGAACTCAAGGGGTTCACAACAAAATCAGAGATAAGGTGACACGCCAAGCAGCGGCAGCCATCTGATCGATCATTGCAGTTTAGGTCTTTGGGTCCAGTTACTTGAAACACAGCAAAAACAAGAATAGTGCACTGACTACTGGGTCAATGCATTCCGTCCACTTGCATACCTTCTTGCTTAATTCTTTTGCAGCCAGGAGGTAATCCATGTTGTCCCCCTGTTTTGACCTTCCCATTTAGCCTATCCCGGGCTTTCACTCATAAAATGCCTAAAAACGCGAATGTCGGAAACTGGAACATCATTGGGACGATAGTATTTCAGGCACATTCCAAAGCAGAGAGTAGACTATTGGTTTTCTACTCAGAACAGCACGCCCCGTCGCTACTGTCGCTTGTCCTGACCGAATCCAGCTCAATTCTTCCACACTCCACCAAGAGAAAATGACCTTCGTCCCAACATGCAGATGAGTTTTCCTGCCAGAAATCTTGGTTTGCAGTGCTATAGATAAATCAGTACCTTAGAGCGCGGCTGATTGATGTTCGGTGCTTGCCTGATGCCCGAGATAATCAATTGTTTCACAGCTGTTCTATAGACTACGCAGGAAATTATCGGATGACCAAAGTATATATAGGTATGACCATGGATATTCTGCATCATGGCCATATCAACATTCTATCCGAAGCCAGGAAGCACGGCGATGTGATAGTCGGTCTACTGACTGATAGGGCAATTGCGGAGCACAAGCGACTGCCGTATCTGAGCTGGGATGAGCGTCGTACCATTGTAAGCAATATTGTTGGCGTAACTGAGGTAGTAGAACAAGATGAGTGGGACTACGCACCCAATTTATTAAATTACCAGCCAGACATTATGATTCATGGTACTGACTGGCTTGATGGCCCATTGGGGCCCTATCGTGAGAAAGCGCTGGCGGCGTTGCAAACTTACGGGGGAAAACTTATTGAAGTGCCTTACACCCGCGGAGTGAGTTCCAGCGAAATTCAGGAGGATCTTCTCAAGATTGGCACGACCCCAGACATACGCCGCACATCTCTTCGACGATTGCTCGCTGCAAAGCCAGTATCTCGCTTTATTGAAGCTCACAATCCTGTTTCTGCGCTCATTGCAGAAAATATAAGCGTGACCCATCAAGGCCGACTGCGAGAATTTGATGGTTTTTGGTCAAGTTCACTAGTGGATTCAACGATTCGCGGCAAACCTGACACTGAATCGCTGGACATAGATACGCGTCTGGCCAATATCAACGAGATATTCGATGTGACAACAAAGCCCCTGATATTCGATATGGATACCGGCGGGAAGCTTGAACATCTGCAGGGGAGAATCAAGAGCATTGAGCGTCTTGGAATTTCCGCAGTAATTATCGAAGACAAAAGAGGGTTGAAAAAGAACTCTCTCTTGGGCAACGAGGTTGCTCAGGAGCAAGAGGACACAGAATTATTCTGCAACAAAATCAGAACTGCTCGCGCTGGGCGTGTATCTGAAGACTTTATGGTCATTGCGCGAGTAGAAAGCCTGGTATTGGAGCGAGGCATGGAAGACGCCCTGCTTCGGGCAGAGGCCTACTCGCAGGCCGGCGCTGACGGCATCATGATCCACAGCAAGAAAACTGTTGCAGATGAGGTGATGGAATTCGCCGCCCGGTTTCGCACAAGAAACCCATCTTTACCGCTCGTTGTCGTTCCCACAAGCTTTCACCAAGTGTCAATTGAGACTCTGGCAGGGGCTGGCTTTAATATTGTCATTTATGCCAATCAGTTATTGCGAGCGGCCTACCCGGCAATGAGCAGAGTGGCGGAATCAATATTGACCCGGGGAAGCACCACTGACATAGAATCAGACTTGATGCCAATAGCAGATATTCTTAACTTGATTCCCGGCACAAGAGAATGATCATTACCGAATATTTTTTCAAAGTTTTGCACTCCACCGGTGTTCGATTCGCTACCGGAGTCCCCGATAGCATTCTCAAACCCGTCGGCTTATACCTCGCTAATAAAAACCATGGTTTTGACCATCTCGTGGCGGCCAATGAGGGCGCTGCCGTTGGGCATGCTATTGGCCACTACCTGGTCAGCAGTAAACCTGCACTGGTCTATATGCAGAATGCGGGACTGGGTAACGCGCTCAACCCATTGGTCTCTTTAGCAGATAAGTCTGTGTACCAGATTCCAATGATACTTTTGATTGGCTGGCGTGGCGAAACCCTTGAAGATGGCAGGCAACTGACCGACGAGCCTCAGCATCGCACGCAAGGGGCTATTACCTTTGATCTGATTCGCTTTCTCGACATACCCTGCGAAATCATCGACAAAGATACAGACATTGAAAGCTGTATTAACAAACAAGTCAGGCTGAGCATCAAGCGCAAAGGCCCTGTGGCATTGCTGGCCCGGAAAAACAGTTTCGCCGAGTTAAAGATTCCACCAAGCATCAAAACACAGGCCACTCTGCAACGAGAATCAGCACTAAGAATATTACTTGATTCGATGCCTAGCGATTATGCATACATTGCCACAACTGGCATGTTAGGCAGGGAATTATACGATTACCGTGAGGCAAGACAGCAAGATCATAGCTCTGATTTTTTATGTGTGGGCGGAATGGGGCACGCCATCGCGATAGCCACAGGAATTGCTAGAAGCGAGAATTCGAAGAAAATTCTGTGCCTTGATGGCGACGGTGCTCTATTGATGCATATGGGCAGTCTGGTGAGCAGTGCCAGCTGTCGAAATTTGGTACATGTCGTATTTAATAATCATGCGCACGATTCAGTAGGCGGCCAACCTACGCAAGCAGATGCTCTTGACCTGTGTGGCTTGGCTCGTTCCTGTGGCTATGCCTATGCAAGTAGTGCCATTAGCTATGAAGAGATTGAAAGGTCACTGGAAGAAATTTCGCGCCTGGAGCCAAATGCGGCTTTCCTGGAGATAGTTATTGCACCTGGTGCCAGATCAAACTTGCCACGCCCTGCGGATCTGCCAAAAGAATACAGTTTAAAATTCCGACGATGGTTACAGAACCCATGAGCATTCTTTCTGAAAACACAGATTTACAACGGGCTGTCGAGCAAATTAATGCCGCAAAACCGATCTTTACTCCAGGGCCGGCAAGCCTGCTTGCAGAGAATATATCCGGTTTACGACCTTGTTTCGGAAGAGGAGACGCTGATTATGCGAGTATTGAAAGTGAAGTATTGGGCACACTAAAAACCCTGACTGGGCATAGAGAAATTGTTTGTCTACAAGGATCCGCAACACTGGCACTGGAAATGGCTGTATGCAATTTCCTGCAAGGCCGGGTATTGATAATAGATACTGGTTACTATTCAAAAAGATTACTCGACCTTGTCCAAAGGCATCATGACGGAGTTTTGGTCAGTATAGATTGGCAAGAGTTAACGGCACATAGCGGCTGTTACGACTGGGTATTGGCCTGCCCAACCGAAACCAGCAATGCGCTCAAGATTCCAATAGACTGGCTACGTCAACAGGCCGATAGACTTAAGGCGTCGCTGATGCTAGACGCAACAGCGTCGATTGGACTGGAATCCCAACACGATCTCGCTGACTTGCTGGCTTATAGTTCCTGCAAGGGCCTGTTTGGATTTACGGGAGCCTCTTTCATCGCATTCAATGAGGCACCGCAGCAGGAGCCAGCCTCTCTCTATCTGGATATTCAAACGCATCTACAACATAAGGTTACAGGCCCATACCATGCCATCGCTTCCTTGGCGGAGGTATTGCCAATTCACAGTGAACTGCGTGAGGCAGTAGTCGTAAACAAACAGCGGTGCCTCAATCTGTTTGCCGAATACCTGGTGCTCCCGGCTGAGCACCAACCATTATTATGCACAGGCCTTTCTTGTGACCTGGAGGCAACCGACAGTGCCGCAGTGCTGTATACGCCGCGGGGTAATGCAGTCGGTTCAGTTGTCTGTCATCTTGGCGAAGTTCATCTGGGAAGAAAAGCGCAGGGTGATATATTAAACTGCCTTAGGATCAAGCAGTAGTTGTACGTTCACACTTCAGAGTGGGATGAATTCAATGGGCAAAGCGAAACGCATTATGGTAGACATGTCTGCCACCTTGATTCACCACGGCCATATCCGGCTTTTGAAGCAAGCCAGGGATCATGGTTTTGTGGTCGTAGCATTGACCACCGACGATGAAATTGAGAAGCGCAAGGGCTACTCCCCCGAACTCGACTATTCTTCCCGCAAGGAAATTCTCGAAGCAATACGCTATGTCGACGAAGTAGTTCCCAGCAAATGGCTACTGGATGATGCATTTCTTGATCTTCACAAGATAGATCTGTTGTTACATGGCAGTGACAACGTTAATGATATCAGCGAGCATCGGCTTCTTGTCGTGCCAAGAACTGAAGGCGTCAGCAGTAGCCTTATCAGGGAGCGCGCACTTAAAGCCAATAATTGCGGCCAGGGGGGCAAGCAGAACAAAGAACAGTAGATCTGTGACGACTACCAAATAGGACTATCCGACAAATTCCTGCGCTCTGCAGTTCCACAAGTAAGAAGTCGTCAGAGGTTTTATATGTTGTGAGTCAGTTCGTCTAAGAATTCAGATAGTGTCTCTATCCTGACTTGCGATTGAATTTGTAGCGGGTCATCCGCTTACCATTTTCAATGGCAAGGAGCTTGTAAAAACACTGCTTGAAAGGGACGCCTCTCGCCGAGAAATAGTTGGCTCCGAAGTTTTATTCCCCTGAATACCAGATTCAGGCTCTTTCCAGCAATCTCTCCCGGACTGTTTCCAAGGCAGGGTTTCCATTTTCATGGGCAATCAATTTATCAAGAAAGGGTATGGCTCTTTGATAATTCCGCTTGACCAGTAACGCACACAGTTTATGGTGAGCGAATGCACGCGCACAGAGTGGATAGCCTCCAACGATATTCGGCGCGAACAGAAAGACATAATCAGGATCAGGAATTCGCCATTCGCCATAATTTTCCTGCAGATAACGTTCAGGGTCGCCGGGCATCGGGAACTGGTGGCCAAGGAAATGCCCAAATTCTGTAGTGAACTTGCTTACCTCAAACCAAAGTGTTTCAGGCCCAATCATCATGCCTGATCGTATTTTGTTCTTTGCCGGAAAGTGGACATAAATATCCAGCGCGATCTTGTCCCGGAAATAGAGCGCCACATTGACAGCCCCCTCCACCCTATCAGACAAAGTAATAGCCTCACCATTGAGGTATTTCGGACGAAGTACAAATTCATGCTCACACATACATTCAACGATCCGGTCCAATGGCGCGTCCGGCCAAACACCCAGATCGATATCGGTATCGTAGCTTATAAAATCACCATCACGCACGAAACCGAGCAAAGTGCCAAAACTTACGAACCAGGGCACGCCTACTTTTTCCAAGGCTGCTTTCGCTGCAAGTAAAGCCTCCAGGCTATTGTCGCTTGGCAGCTTTACTTGAAGAGGCTTGCCGATTTGCAGATTAACTGCCTCTGTTAGCCGGGATACACGAATAATGCCTTCCATCGCCACCTGAATCGCGCGCCCGAAATTCCCTAATTGAATCTGTGTCCAGCTATGGTTTGTATATGCTGTGAGATAATCTGGAGCGAGCTTATGTAAATTTTCAAAGTGCTCTTCGGCTGACTTGTCTATGCCTTGATTCTGCATATTGGTGGCAAGATTATGTAGACCTTTGCTCGATCCTGGATCGATGGTCAACACTTTTCGGAACGCAGATTCGGCTTCCTGGTGTTCTTGGGAAGCCATTAATGCGACGCCCAGATTGTTATGTGCACGAGCCATATCAGGTGCAATACTGATAGCCTTGTATCCAGCCTCAATCGCTTCCGGGAGTCGCGCAGTCGATTTCAGCGCATGACACAAATTAGCCCATGCCCCTGCATGATCCGGCTTCGCAGCAACAGTGCTTCTGTAATGGGAAATAGCTTCGGTGTATTCCCCGCGCCCATCAAGTATCACCCCCATATTGTTCCACGCCGAGGCCATATTCGGGTCTTGCTTCACTGCATCCTTATAGGCTGCGAGAGCGGCATCCTGATCACCAGTTCGCTCCATGAGCAGACCCATATTAAAATGCGCGAGTGCATGCCCGGGATTTCTTTCCAGCAGCTTGCGAAACGCAGCTATAGCAACCTGATTATCACCTTTCTCCAACAACTGCATGGCTTCAGTAAAAGCCGCTTCAGTCATGTTGCCGTCAGCGAGAACTTCTCGCAGCGGTTGCAGAATCGGTACAAGCCACTCTCGCTGCTGGCTGAGTTCTTTAAGTACCGGCAATGCGCGCCCGCAAGAGCATGCCGGTCCAAAGGCGCCAGAATCACCGCTTTCAAACCTCAAAATCGGACTGGCGAAATTCTGTAGATCGCTTAAAAGGATACGTCCAGTTTCACCCTGCGCACAGTGCCGTCCTTCGGAATCCACGATCTCGAGTAATACCGCTTCTGACTGTATATGAAGCGCACCTTGTTCGGGACAGGGGCTGGCTATCAGCCCCAGCCCCGGAATTTCATATCGCTGCTCATCATCGGAAGGATTCAAGGAAAAGCTGCGACCTATCCAGGCATTTTGTCGAAGCACCAGTGCGTCCTGGAATGCTCGGTGGTAATCAGTGGTACGCAGCTCCAGTGGCTTGGATCGTTCTGCATGCGAAATCAGGCTGTATTGCACTCCATGAGCAGTGGGCACATCAGTGCTAAAAAGGGGCTCGCCAGCAGTTGCCACGCTCGCGTAATCAAGAATGGGGAGCACAATGAGAGCATCCAGCGAGGTCAGGTCGCCTGGAGCATGGTTTACGGCACGTAACTTAGAGGCATACCAGGGACTGGATTTGCCAAAATGTTGTACAAGCCGCCCCATTTGAGTGAGTTGAGCCGAAATCACCCGGTCTGTCGCCCACCATTGTGCTTTTTCCAGGTGACGATGCAGGGAAATCAGTTGATCGCGGAACTTGTACATAGTAGACATGCCGTGCTTGTTTTGCATAGATTGTGCAAGGCTCATAGCGAGCAAGAGTGTTACTTAAACGCTTGTAAATAGCAAAGTAGTGATGCAGTATTATGAGCCGCCGCCTGTAATAATAAAAACGCGAGAAATCATATGTTTAACTTCGAATTCTCCCTTTTCAGTTTCGTAAAACAATTCATCTTGAATGTTATCGAAGCCGTTAAAGAATATTTTGGTAGTAATGACACCCCGAATGACGAGGGAGAGGGCGGCTCTGCAGGCGAAGGCAGTGCGTCAGGTGATGCCAGCGCATCTGGCGATAGCAGTGCATCCGGCGACTCCAGCGCATCCGGCGATAGCAGTGCATCCGGCGACTCCAGCGCATCCGGCGACTCCAGCGCATCTGGCGATACCAGTGCATCCGGCGATAGCAGTGCATCTGGTGATTCCAGCGCATCCAGCGATAGCAGTGCATCTGGCGACTCCGGCGCATCCGGCGATTCCAGCGCATCTGGCGATACCAGCGCATCCGGCGATAGCAGTGCATCTGGTGA
>MRWG01000143.1_pt1 | contig 127693 bp, 122 predicted proteins | sample 1013341 | NCBI WGS metagenome assembly MRWG01 (sample SAMN06117577, study PRJNA244670) | biofilm metagenome | biome: Water; feature: Cathode Biofilm; material: Biofilm; isolation source: microbial consortium enriched at the cathode of a solar microbial fuel cell | place: USA: District of Columbia...
TTCGTCCCATCACTTCGATAAGTTGTATTGTAAAAATTCTCGGAAATCATGCATTGCTTGTTCTGCTCATAGGGCGTCCAGTCCCGCTGAACGGTCTGTGCCTGTGCACTCGCGGCAAACGCCGTCACAACCCCCAAAAGAGTCAGCAAAATCCGGATCATACTTGTCCCCTTAAGCGTGCATGTCTTGTGCGGCCGTATCCCCGGTGTTTTCGGAATCAAGACCGGTGCGACCTGTGATGATGGTTTCCTTGTACCAGAGGCGAAGTCGAAGGGAATCCCAAGTTTCGCGGTTTCAGCGAGTTGAGCCTGTTTTTTTCCGATTGTCTTCGTTTTACTTGGCGGGGTCTTTGCGCCACTATCGCCAACATGCGTGGAGTGGCGTATTCGAGGCCCAAAAGGGTGCTGAACCTCGAGGGGCGGCGGCCACCAAAGCAAAACCGAAAAGGATCATGGCGTGCAACCAATTGAAGTTTCTTCGTGGCAATCCTTTGGCGGCACGCTGTCTGTCCATGATCATGAAAGCGCCTTGCAGAACTGCACGATGCGGTTTGCGGTCTACACCCCCTCGCAGGCGAACCCCGAGAAGGTGCCCGTGCTGTGGTATTTGTCGGGCCTGACCTGTACCTGGGCCAATGTGATGGAGAAGTCCGGGTTGCAGCGTGCGGCCTCGAAGCATGGCATCATGATCATCGCGCCGGACACCAGCCCGCGCGGCGAGCATGTGCCGGATGATGAGGCCTATGATCTGGGGCAGGGCGCAGGACTTTACCTGACGGCGACGCAGGAGCCGTGGGCGAAGCACTACAAGATGGACGAGTACATCACCGAGGAACTGCCGAAGGTGATCGCGGAGAATTTCCCTTATGCGGATATGAGCCGGCAGGGGATCTTCGGCCACTCTATGGGCGGTCATGGCGCGATCACGCTGCACCTGAAACATCCGAAAATATACAAATCCTGTTCGGCGTTCAGCCCGATCACAAGCCCGGCGCAGGTTCCGTGGGGCCAGAAGGCCTTCACCGCCTATCTCGGCGAACCTTCCGTGGCATGGGAGCAGTATGATGCGACCGAACTGGTCAAGGAGCGCCAGACCAAGGCGACGATCCTCGTGGATACCGGCACGGCCGACACATTTCTGGAGCGCGAACTGAAGCCGGAAATCTTCACCGACGCCTGCGCAAAGCATGGCCAGCGGCTGGATTACAATATGCGAGATGGCTACGGCCACGATTACTATTTCATCGCGACCTATATGGACGAGCATATTGCCCATCATGCGCGGGCGCTGGGCGCTTAGGCGACGTAGAGCGTCTCTGGCTAAACCTGTTCAGCTTCCAGAAAAGTGATCAGGTCATCCAGATCTTCCCGAACCAGGAGGCTGGATATTTCGCTGTCGCCACCAAATTCCAGCCACGTGCCAGCTTCGTCATGGGGCCGCAGCATGCGTACATGCTCGATATTCACGACGCGCACCTTGTTATTGTTCTTCTGATGCAGGACCAGGAATTCAGCCATGGGATTTCACGCTCCGGATTGTAGAGCCTGCGTGTAACACCAGATCGAGTATCTGCAAGGGATGCCGCGTGCCCAGACGCGATGGACTAGACTGCCTTGGCATGGCGCCGCGGCGCGGGCTTGTAGCGACCATCAAGACATTGGGCGACCGTGCGCAGGAAAAGGCGTGCGTCTGGTGGTACTTGGATAGTGCTGCCGGCGATCCGGCACAGGCCTGCGGACTGGAGAAAGCGGGCGGTTTCAAGCGCGTCGGCGAGGCTGTCGGGGGCAGCGCCCATTTCGCGGCAGAGCCCGTCCACGTCCACTTCCATCTGGCACATCAGCGTCTCGATGGCGCGGGCGCGCAGGCAGTCATCCTCAGTCAGCGCGACACCACGCTCGACCGGTAGGCGACCCGCTTCAATCGCTGCGCGCCATGCTGTCCGCTCCTTGAAGTTCTGGATGTAACCGCCCGAAAACTGGGAGATTGCCGTGCTGCCTATGCCGACCAGCGTGTCGCATGGATCGTCCGTATAACCCTGGAAATTGCGGTGAAGCGCGCCCGTGCGGGCGGCTTGAGTGAGCGAGTCGTTGGCGCGAGCGAAATGATCAAGGCCAATGGCCTGGTAGCCTGCCAGTTCCAGCGTGCGCGCGCCTGCCTCGGCCTGTTCAAAGCGGGCTTCAAGGCCGGGAAGGGCATCTTCATCAATTGCGGCCTGATGTTTGGCGAACCATGGCACATGCGCGTAGCCGAACAGCGAGATGCGGGCGGCGCCCATCTCGGTGGCGAAATGCGCGGCTTCCTCGACATCTGTGACCGTTTGGTGGGGTAAGCCATACATGAGGTCCATATTGATCGCGCCGATGCCTGCTCCATGCAGTCGGGCGATGCCCTCGCTGAGGAGGACTATCGGCTGAATGCGGCCCACGGCTTGCTGCACGGTGGCGGAGAGCGTCTGGACGCCGAAGCTGACGCGATTGACGCCGGAGGCCGCCATGGCGTGAATGAAATCCGGGGTCAGGCCACGCGGGTCTATCTCGACCGCGATCTCGGCGCCGGGACGCAGGCCAAAGGCGCGGCTTGCATGCGCGACAAGGTCCTTGAAGTCGTCGGCTGAGAGCGCATTGGGAGACCCGCCGCCGAAATGCAGGTGCGCCATCCCGTCATGGGCCCCCAGCGCCCTGGCCCAGAGGTCGATTTCGCGATGTAATGTCTCTAGGTAGGCGGCGATGCGCGTATAACCATTCGGCACGCTGGTCGCGCATCCGCAATAGAAGCAAAGCTTCTCGCAGAACGGCACGTGAATATAGACCGAGATCGGTTTATCCGGCGCAGTCTGGCTGGCCCAGACTCTGGCCTCCGTCTCCGCCACCTGCGGCGTGAAATCCGCCGCCGTGGGATAGCTTGTATAGCGCGGGACGGGGCGCGACGCGAAAGGAATCCATGCCTGTTTCATGGCGATGGTCCTAGCAATGGTGGACGGCCCGGTGACTACGCAAAAGCCCGTACATCAAATGCGGCTCGACGTCGCTGGCGCCACCGCCTAGGGTCAGCGGCACTCAGAGGAGATGTCCATGATACGATCAATCCTTTCCGCCACCGCGGCTTTGCTGCTGGTTGCGCCTGCGCTGGCGGGTCCTGATGATTTCAAACCCGGTATGGCGATCCCTGCTTTCGGAAAAGTGGCGAGTGTGCCGGATGCCGAGCGGCTGTCCAAGGACGCCGTCTTCAAGATCGCTTTCGACACGGCGGCGCCTGCTGAGCCGGGCAAGGTGAACCGGACATTGGAAAGCGCAGCGCGTTTCCTGAACATGCACGAGGCGGTCGGTATCCCTGCCGCCAACATCAAGCTGGCGGTGGTTGTGCATGGCGGAGCCTCGGCGGACCTTGTGGCAGGAGCAGGTAACGCGAATGCGCCCTTGGTGGCCGCGCTCGCAAAGCACCGTGTCCGTATTATTCTGTGTGGCCAGACTGCGGCCTATCGTGACATCGAGAAATCAGATTTGCTGCCGGGTATCGAAATCGCACTTTCGGCGATGACCGCGCACGCGAAATTGCAACAGGATGGCTATACGCTGAACCCGTTCTGACGGCTCAGTCCATCGCCTCGGCTTTCAGCCAGATGCCTTCGCGTTCGCCCACACGCCGCTCGACCAGCAGGCGGGCGACCTGGTGGTCATCCTCGAAGACGTTCCCTGTCAGACTGTCGAGCAGGGCCTTGGCGAGATTGTCGAGGTCCATCCAGGGCGCATCGCCTGTGTATTCCATCATGATGTGGACGGAATAATCCCCATAGCCGGGCCGCAGGGGCGGGAACTCCTTGCGAAAGAATTCCTTGAGCAGGGTCTTGTAATATTTCGCCTGCGTCGTCAGGCCGTGACATCGCACTTCGAGCGCGCCCTCATCCGTGATGCGCGCGCGCACCTTTCCGGCGGAAACCCATTCGGCAAGGCTCATCCCCGCATCCGATGACGTGACTGCATGCGCGCCTCGACCGCTTCCTTCGAGGCCTTCAGGCCGAGACCCGTTTGTTCGCGCAGCAGTTTGATGGCAAGGATTTTCTTGCGGTCGTCGGTTGCCCGGTCGATCTCGGCCCACTTGGCCTTAGTGACTTTCGAAAGGGCTTCCTCGATCTGGGCCTCGGTCATGAGGGGTGGCGACAAGGAATTAAGCCCGATGCCGCGCACGAGAAAACCGAGGAAAAACGCAATCACGACCAGAAAGAGTGTGGCCGGTTGCGTCAGGGCGTGGGCGAATGCGTTCAATGGGGAACCCGTCTCTTGTTTATGGGCTCTGACCGACCCGGTTGAACAATAATCTAGGCGGGCAGGGCCGTCACAGGCAAGCCGCGAATCGGCACAAAGGACTGCGACCGATCCGGCCCGCGACCGGGATGCACCTTGTCTTGTGCGCCCACTTGGCTAAACCCGGCGCGAAAGCTCTCCACGCAAGAGGATACGAGATCATGACGACGCGCACCGAAACCGACACGATGGGCCCTATTGAGGTCTCTGACGACGCCTATTGGGGCGCGCAGGCTCAGCGCAGCCTCGGAAACTTCAAGATTGGCTGGGAAAAACAGCCAGAGCCGATCATCCGTGCCCTTGGCATCGTCAAGAAGGCCGCCGCTGAAGCCAATATGGACCTCGGCAAGATGGATCCCGAACTGGGCAAAGTGATCGTGCAGGCCGCCGAAGAAGTCATTGAAGGCAAGCTGAACGATCATTTCCCGCTGGTCGTCTGGCAGACCGGGTCGGGCACGCAGTCCAACATGAATTCGAACGAAGTGATCTCGAACCGCGCCATCGAGATTCTGGGGGGCGAAAAGGGCTCAAAGAAGCCGGTTCACCCGAACGACCATGTGAACATGTCCCAGTCGTCGAACGACACGTTCCCGACGGCGATGCACATCGCGTGCGTTGAGGAAGTCGTTCATCGCCTGGTGCCAGCGCTTCAGGTTCTGCACAATGCGCTCGATTCCAAATCCAAGGAATGGGCCGACATTATCAAGATCGGCCGCACGCACACGCAAGACGCAACGCCCGTCACGCTCGGCCAGGAATTTTCCGGTTACGCGCAGCAGCTGGCCAATGGCATCGAGCGCATCGAACTGACGCTGCCAAAGCTGATGGAACTCGCGCAAGGCGGCACGGCCGTCGGCACGGGCCTCGCCTCGCCGGTCGGATTTGCAGAAAAGGTCGCCGAGAAGATCGCTGGCATTACCGGCCTGAAATTCACGACCGCACCGAACAAGTTCGAAGCGCTGGCCGCGCATGACGCGATGGTGTTCACGCATGGGGCGATCACCACCGTGGCCATGTCCTGCTTCAAGATCGCCAATGATATCCGTTTCCTTGGGTCCGGCCCGCGTTCCGGCCTTGGCGAATTGGCCTTGCCGGAAAACGAGCCGGGCAGTTCGATCATGCCGGGCAAGGTCAACCCGACCCAGTGCGAAGCGCTGACCCAGGTTTGCGCGCACATTCATGGCAACAATGCCGCCATCGGCTTTGCCGACAGTCAGGGCCATTTCGAGCTGAACGTGTTCAACCCGATGATGGCCTACAACTTCCTCCAGTCGGTACGCCTTCTGGCCGATGCGGCGGTGAGCTTCACGGAGAATTGCGTTGTGGGAATCGAGCCACGGCTCGAGAATATCCAGCGCGGCCTCGAGAATTCTCTCATGTTGGTGACGCCGCTGAAGGAAAAGTATGGCTACGACCGCGCTGCCAAGATCGCCAAGACGGCCCACAAGAACGGGACGACGCTTCGCGAGGAAGCGATCAAGGACGGCATTCCCGGCGAAGATTTCGACAATATCGTCGATCCGTCCAAGATGATCTCGCCTGGCTGATATGCTATGAGCGGGCATGCTGGATTTTGATCCCGAGACGTTTGGCGCGCTCAATGCGGATGATTATGACGCCCTCCATGATCCGGGGACGACGGAGGAGTCTGTCGCCCTGATTGCGGAGCTGGCTGGCAAGGGCCGCATTCTTGAGTTGGCAATCGGCACAGGCCGCATGGCCCTGCCACTGGCAAAGCACGGCTTTGCCATATCCGGCATCGAAGGCTCTGCCGCCATGGTGGAGAAACTGCGCGAAAAGCCGGGCGGGGCAGACATTCCGGTCGTCATCGGCGATATGGCCGACTGTGCCATAGACGGCGATTTCGAGTTTGCTTTCCTCGTCTTCAACACGCTGTTCAACCTGACAAGTCAGGACGCTCAGGTGCGCTGTTTCCGCCATGTTGCTGACAGGCTGGTACCCGGCGGTGGGTTTCTGGTGGAAACCTTTGTGCCGGATTTTTCCGGGTATCACGACAATCAGAGCATGCGCACGACGCAGATTGGCTTCAAGTCCCTTTGGTTTGAAGCGAAGATCCATGATCCAACCCGGCAAGTGATCCAATACCAGCGCGTGCGTATCACCGAGGGCGGTACAAAACTTGTGCCGCTGGTCATGCGTTATGCCTGGCCGCAGGAAATGGACCTGATGGCAGAGTTGGGCGGCCTGATGCTGGAACACCGCTGGGGCGGATGGAAGCGAGAGCCTTTCACCCCCGAATGCAGGATGCACGTTTCATTGTACAGGAAATCGGCAGACTAAAGTCTCCCGGCCAGTTTCTTCACGCCTGCGGTTGCGCCGCAGGGGGAAGATCGCCATACGGCGGCAAACATCTTCCTGCCCTCAGATCGAAGAGTGTCATCCCGTGGTAAAATCGACTTTTGCAGCCTTCGCAGATCGCCTTGGCGCCCAGGGCCTGTCGCAGGCCAGCTTCACGCAGTTCACGCCGAACCGGATCAAGATCGAATTGCTGTCCGGCCTGACAGTCGCCTTGGCGCTCGTGCCGGAGGCCGTGGCTTTCGCTTTCGTGGCGGGCGTGCACCCGCTGGTCGGACTGTATGCGGCCTTCATCGTGGGCCTCGTGACAGCGGTGATTGGCGGGCGTCCCGGCATGATATCCGGCGCGACCGGCGCGCTGGCGGTTGTTATGGTTTCGCTCGTCGCGCAGCATGGCGTTGAGTACCTGTTCGCGACTGTTGTGCTGATGGGTATCCTCCAGCTCGCAGCGGGTATTTTCAGATTCGGAAAATTCATCCGCCTCGTACCGCATCCGGTGATGCTCGGCTTCGTGAACGGCCTCGCCATCGTGATCTTCATGGCGCAGCTGACCCAGTTCCAGGTGCCGGGCACGGCTGAAGTGTCGGCGCACGGCATGTCGGGCGGGGAATGGATGAGCGGCTGGCCGCTCGCGGTCATGCTGGCGCTGGTTGGCCTGACCATGGCGATCATCTGGCTGTTGCCGAAATTCACCAAAATCATTCCTGCGCCACTGGCCGGGATCGGCATTGTCGCCGCCGTGGTCATCGGCTTCGGCCTTGATGTCCCGCGCGTGGGCGACCTCGCCTCAATTCAGGGCGGGCTGCCGAGCTTCCACGTGCCGAGCGTGCCGCTGACATTTGAGACGTTCAAGATCATCCTGCCTTACGCGGTCATTCTCGCAGCTATCGGCCTCATCGAGAGCCTACTGACGCTCAATCTTGTCGGGGAGATCACCGGCAAGCGAGGCGGAGCGAGCCAGGAGTGCGTGGCGCAGGGCACCGCAAACCTGATCACAGGCTTCTTTGGCGGCATGGGCGGCTGCGCCATGATCGGCCAGTCGATGATCAATGTGAAATCCGGCGGACGTACGCGCCTCGCAGGCATCGCGGCGGCGCTGTTCCTGCTGGCCTTCATTCTGGTGGGCTCTGGCCTTATCGAACAGATCCCACTGGCCGCGCTGGTCGGCGTCATGTTCATGGTCGTGATTGGCACGTTCGCGTGGAACAGCCTGCGTATCATGACACGGATCCCGCTGCTGGATGCTGCCGTGATCGTGCTGGTGACAATCGTCACCGTCTTCTACGATCTTGCCACAGCTGTGGTCGTTGGGGTGATCGTCTCGGCGCTAGCCTATGCGTGGAACAATGCCCGCCGCATCCATGTCATTGAACGCGACAGCGTGCGCACACCGGGCGCGCATGTCTACGAGATCGAAGGCCCGCTTTTCTTCGGATCGACCGATGGTTTTGCCGAACTGTTCCATCCCGAAACCGACCCAGATGTGGTGATCGTGGATTTCCTGCGCTCGCGTGTTGTGGACCAGTCCGCATTGCAAGCGATCGAAGACCTTGCGCGTCGCTATGAGGCCCTCGGAAAGACCCTGCAGCTGCGCCATCTTTCACGTGATTGCCACAAGTTGCTCAGCAAGGCCGGGCAGCTAATGGTCGATTCCGATGATGATCCCGAATACGCCATTGCAGTGGATTATTCGGTCAAGACGGGTGCCTTCAGCGGAGCGCACTGACGCGCGCCTGCGACGTAATCTCCTTGCCTCGGATCGGCAGTTCCGCCACTAGGAACGCCAATCAGAAACTTGGAGGAACAGGCGCATGGATATGGATTTCAGCAATTTGTTTTCGGTGGCCGGCAAGACCGTCGTGATTACGGGCGGCTCGCGCGGCATTGGCGAAATGATCGCGGCAGGCTTTCTGGCCAATGGTGCGAAGGTGATCATTTCCTCGCGCAAGGCGGATGCCTGTGAGGAAACGGTTGAGCGCCTGAAAGCAAAATATGGTGGCGAGATCTATGCCATTCCTTCCGATGTGGGCCAGATGGTCGGCATCGAACACCTCGCCAACACGCTCGCCGAGCGGGAAGAAAAGGTCGACGTTCTGGTCAACAATGCCGGTGTGGCATGGGGCGCCAAGCTGGAAGACTTCCCGGAGCATGGCTGGGACAAGGTGATGGACGTCAATGTGAAGGGGCTCTTCTTCCTGACCCAGAAGCTGATGCCGCTGCTGCGCAAGGCGGCGAGCGCGGACTCTCCGGCCCGCGTGATCAATATCGCCTCGATTGACGGCATGCACACCTCACCGATGAGCGGCTTTGCCTATGGCACGTCCAAAGCGGCCGTCATCCATCTGACGCGCTTCATGGGCGCGCATCTGGCCGGTGAGCATATTCTCTGCAACGGCATCGCGCCGGGCCCATTCCCGACCTATATGCTATCCACCGGCGTCGGCTTCAAAGGCGAAACCGAAGGCGTCGACTGGCAGAAGATTGGCGACCAGAATCCGTCTGGCCGGGTGGGCCAGCCCTCCGACATTGCCGGCCTCGCCATGTTCCTGTCATCCAAGGCCTCCAATTATATCACCGGGCACACCGTCCCGTGCGATGGCGGCATTGTCTCGTCCAGCTAGAGCTGCGGGAACCAGAGAAACGTCGACGCTCCGAAAATGCCGATCGCGGTAAAGACGGTGGCCGCTGCGACAAGCAGACTGGCTGCCGCCTTTGCGGGGGCGGAGCGACTGCGGCGGGCGGCACAATAGAGTTCAAGCACGGCCAGCGGAATCAGGTAGCTGCCATAGGTGATGATGATGTCGGCAGGTCCGCTCATCGTGCTGTTCATCCAGCGAGGGGACTGGTTGATCATTATCCAGCCCATCAGGCCGACCCGAACGAACCAGACGCCATTGGCAACCATGAACAGGCGCATGGCCCAGCGTTGATGGTCGGCGAGTCGGCGCGCCAACGCCAAGCGGATTGTGTAGACGGCGCAGACCAGAATCAGCACGGCGTTCAGTGACACGCTGGCGGCTCCCACCAGAGACAGGTATGTGTCGCGCCCCCACGTCAGCCAGAGCCCCCCCAGTGCAAGGGTGCAAGCCAGCACCAAAAAGATGCGGCCAGACCATCTGTGCAGGGTTGGGAACCGCCGCCGCAGAGCCGGAATGAGCTGTATGAGGCCCGTCAGCGTCATTGCGGCCGCCAGCAAGACGTGACTTGCAAACATCAGATTGCCCGCATCGTCTCCCGGAACATGGCCTTTGATGAGTTGCTTGTCGTTCCACCCTGCAAAGTTTCCCGTGGCTGTGCGGGTGCCATAATGAGCAATGATAAAGGCGATGAAGGCCAGTTGGCCGACCGCAGCAATGCAAAACCACGCTATGCCTGTGCGGCTCAGGAGCTTGTTCCATTTTCCAAGATTTTGTGAAGTGGGTGCCACGCGCAATCCTTCCATGTTTCAAACAGGGAAGCTGTGGTCAGGACCGCCGACATCGTCTTGCCGATTTGGAAATCGGCGAGGATTTCCGCAGAAAACCGTCGATATTGCTCCGGTAAGCTTCTAAGCTTGTCCCCGTTGCTGGCCAACTGGAAGAGATGCTTATGAAGATCGCCCAAATACGCATTGAGAACGATGGTATGTTCAGGCACGGCCTGCCATTTGGTCCAGTTGCTCCGCTTACACTGTATTGGGCGGCGTTTGCGCTTTCGGTATGTGCTTTCATTGCCGAGTATTTCGTCGGCGGCATTGTCCCCCAGCTCGGTGTTGTGCTGGTGCTCATCGGTTTCGTGCCTTGCGGTATGGCCTGGCTTTTGTCGCGCGAATTGTTCCGGCAGGAAACCGAGCGAAAAGCCTGGCCGCTCGTCGTGGTCGTGACGCTCTATTTGACCTGCCTGATCAGTTATGTGGTCCCGGAAGGGCATGCGGGCAGACTGGTCGGAATGGTGGCCAGCATGAAGGGGCTGATTGGGTCAGCCATGCTGCTCATGACTTTCGTGGAGGCCATTGATGGCTTGAAGGCCTCATCTGCGGAGCGACGGTTCCGCTTATGCTTTGCGGGTGGCTATGCCGCGATCGTCTTTGTTTCCCTCATGAACGACCAGCGCGGACTCGATGTTTGGCAGGAAGAGTTCAGGATTGTCGCCGCCACGCTCGCATTGGTCGGTGCAAGCGCGGCAGTGCTCTATCGAAGGCAAAATCCTCTTGCGCAGACCAAGCGGCCAAAGTCAGCGGCAGGACATCCGGCGCTTGCCTTGCGACTAGAGCGTCTGATCGAGACTGATCACGTGTTTCTGGAACCCCAGATAAAAGTCGCCGATGTAGCCGAACGTTTGCGCGAACCGGAATACAAGATCAGCCAATGCATCGTATCCGACCTTGGCTTCGCCAATTTCAACCAGATGATCAATTCCTACCGCATAGCCGAGGCGAAGCGCAGGCTTGCCCGTCCTGATCTTGAGGGTCAGCCTATCCTGTCCATCGCGATGGATTGCGGATTTGGCTCGCTCGGCCCATTCAACAGGTCATTCAAGGCGATGACAGGTCTGACGCCGAGCGCGTATCGCCGGCAGGCGGCGGTGCAGTGAGGGCTGGCGATTGGCGCGGTGAAGACTAGACTGCGCGACACAGAATCACTTCCCGCCAAGAAAGGCCGTCTCCATGGCAAACGCTCCCGTCGGATCCAAATCCAACCCGTCCCAGTTCGATATCCTGGACAAGCTGGCCGAGGACGAGCCGTACTTCGTGATCCGAGCGCATGATCCGCTATCTTCGGCGCTGGTCGAGCTGCACGCCTATATCGGCGCAGGCCAGTCCGGCGCGGCCCACAACAAGCTGGCCGAGATCATGGCGATGACGGCCGCCAAAGCCCCGCGCCCGGCCTCCAGCCCGAAATATCGCGAAACCTTCGCCATCTCGCTGGCCATGGAACAGTGGCGCGAGACGCATTCCGGCGATTAAGGGATTTGCCGGTTTGCAGATTGCGCCCGTCACGCTGGAGAACCGTTTCGTACGGCTCGTGCCGTTTGACATTGACGCGCATGCCGAAGCGTTACGGGACATGGCTGAGCGGTCCGGCCAGCGGCTGGCGACGTGGCCGTATTTCAATCCGCCGGGCGACTGGATTTCGGTTTGGGTAAAAGCGATCCGGAAACGTGCGGAGGCTGGCACACTGGTGCCGTTTGCCGTTCTGACGCCGGAGGGTCGCTTCGCTGGGATGAGCGCCTATCTCAACCCGGATGCAGTGTCGAAGAATGTCGAGATCGGTATGACGATTTATGCGCCTGAATTTCAGGGTGGCGCGACAAATCCCGCTTGCAAGCATTTGCTGCTCGGCCATGCCTTTGGTCAGGGAGCAATCCGCGTCTGTTTCAATGTGGATGAACGCAATGCCCGGTCTCGTGCAGCGGTGACCAAGCTGGGCGGCGTGCAGGAAGGCGTCCTGCGCGATAATCGCGTCCTGCCGGATGGTTTTGTCCGCACCACTGTGGTGTTCTCGATCCTCGCCCGCGAATGGCCCGGCGTGAAAGAAGGCCTGGAGGCGCGGCTGGCGCATTTCGGGAGGGAGGACTGATGGCCGAACCGATCAATCTCAACAAGTTTCGAAAAGCGAAAGCCAAGGTCGAGAAAGGCAAGTTGGCCAAGGAAAACCGCGCGAAATTCGGACGCACCAAGTCCGATCGATCCCTGGAGCAAGCGCGCGCGGACAAAGCGCGCCGGGAGACCGAAGCCCATCGCCGGGACGATGATCCCGAAGGCCATGGTTAATCAGGTCTTACCAACCGGCCTCTGACTTGCAGTGTCCCTTCTGACTTTGTTTCAAAGCGGGAGGACACGCCAATGGGTCGCATTCTGGGAAAATTCGTGGTGGCCGGTATCGCATTTGCGGCCGGGATCACTTGGGGCATCGTGGCTGACGCGGCTGAAGCCGGTATTCCGATCCGCACGCTGCTTGGTTTTTAGTCATCCGTTCAGCTAGCCGGTTCTTCCGGATACAGGATCGAATTGATCAGGGCGTCATCCATGCGGCGGCCTGAAACGCGCTCCAGTGCGCTGAAGATCGGCTTGGCCTGTTTGTCTTCGAGCAGGGGGATTGACTGGGCCAATTCGGCGGCGCGGGCATAACGCAACTGGGCTGTGGCCATATCGCCGCGCGCCTCTGCACATGCACCCAGATTATGAAGAATGGCAGGGGCGTGGGTCCATTCGCGTCCCAATTCGTCCCACTGTGCGCAGGCCCCCATGAAATTGCCATTCTTGGTGGCCTTCACGGCTGCGGCGAAGCGAGGGTCGTTCTGGGCTTCTGGGGTCAGGCCGTCCGTCATGATTTCGGCGCGCATGGTCTGGTAGTAAGGCGCGATATCATTGCGGAACCGGCGAACGGCTTCCACGGTCGCATCCCGCACCATGCCAATCGGGGCATTGTAGGGATCGTAGCTGGACTGGTGAGGGTCGCGCCAAACGCCGAGGTCATGGCCGCGATCTTCATATTCGGCCACGTCGACGCATGTTTCCCGATTTGCCCCGCCCAGCTGTTGCTGGCTGAAGACCAGCCGGTTGGTGCGATAGTCCACCAGATTGGCGGTGACAACGACTTCGACGGTTTCTTCGCGACATTCCGTTTCGACGATGGCGCGGTGTTCGCAATCGAACAGGCCGTCATATTCAACGCATCGCTTCTCGCGTTCAAAGCGCGTTTCGGCATCCCAGGACTCTATGTCGACCCGGCCCTCATAAATTCCGTCCGGATCGCCGGACGGCAAGGTGAACCAGTAGGATCCATCCAGCGTAACCTGTTCGATCATGTCGGCGAACTCGGCTTCTGCGACATTCCCGGCTGGCCCGCGGAACTGGCCCACGGCGACATCGCGATATTCTGCGGCCTGAGGAAAGCCAGGCGCCATGCGCGCCTCATAGTCATATCCGGGCGTGGCACAGGCAGCGGCCAAAGCGGGCAGGAAGAATAACAGGGCGTGTCTCATGTGGAGAGCCTTCAACAGTTTCAAGTCAGTAGCGTTGAGAGATACTGAACAGACACTGAACCATGCAATGGCTGTCTTTGCGTAGGGGAAAATCTTGACCTTGGGGGAGGGTGCCGCCACCTGTCTCGCAACATTGATGGAGCCCTAAATGACAAGTTCACTGTTCACCCCCTTCAAGATGAAGTCCCTCGACTTGCCTAACCGCATCGTGATGGCCCCGATGACGCGGTCGAAGTCGCCGAACGGCGTGCCGGGCAATGATGTTGCAGACTATTATGCGCGTCGCGCCGAAAACGAGGTTGGCCTGATCCTGACCGAAGGCACCACAATCCGCCGTGGTGGGGCATCGAACGACCCGAACGTTCCGAACTTCCATGAGCCGGACTCCCTGGCTGGTTGGAAAAATGTGGTTGAGAAGGTCCACGCCAAGGGTGGCAAGATCGCGCCCCAGATCTGGCATATGGGCATGGTGCGCAAGGAAGGCAGTGGTCCGAATCCGGACGCGCCGACCGACAGCCCTTCGGGCATGACGCATACCGGTAAAGCTGTGATTGAGGCACCGACATCCGCTGAAGTCGACGACATGGTGCTCGCATATGCTGACGCCGCCGCTGAAGCGGAAAAGCTCGGTTTTGACTGTGTCGAAGTGCATGGCGCGCATGGCTACCTGATCGACCAGTTCTTCTGGAATGTCATGAACAAGCGCGATGACAAGTTTGGCGGCACATCGCTGGTCGATCGCGCCAGCTTTGCCTCTGATATCCTGAAGGAAATTCGCAAGCGTGTCTCTCCGGATTTCCCGATCATCCTGCGCTACTCGCAGTGGAAACAACAGCAATATGATGCGCGCCTGGCTACGACGCCGGAAGACCTCGAAGCTTTCCTGAAAGTGTTCGTCGATGGCGGCGTGGACGTATTGCACGCGTCCCAGCGCCGCTACTGGGAACCCGAATTCCCTGAGGTCGATGGCGAGAACGGTCTGAACGGTGCAGGTTGGGCCAAGAAGCTGACTGGCCTGCCCACCATTACCGTCGGGTCGGTTGGCCTGTCAGGCGATTTCATCAAGGCTTTCCAGGGTGAGGGTTCGGGGACACGGTCGCTCGATGACCTCGAAGAGCGCTTGTCGCGCGGTGAGTTTGACCTTGTTGCGGTTGGGCGCGCGCTGCTTCAGGATCCGGCATGGGCCCGCAAGGTGCATGAAGGTCGCCTTGATGAGTTGAACGATTATGATGCAGCGAGTTTGGCAACGCTATCTTAGGTCGATTTGGACTTGCATCCGATCGTCAGGAATGGTTTTGGTTAATTCAGCTGGGCCGAAGGTGGCTATTCCGCCAAGGTCCAGTTGGATGGTGGGGACAGTTTAGGCCATCCCGATACAATTGGACGATGAAGGCGTGTGGGGGACCCGTACATCACACGCACTTTGTCCGCGCTTCGACGCCACCTGCGCGATAGCCGTCTTGTTCGGATGACCTTTTCCCCCTTCTGACGCGGGCGATGCCCGTACCAAAGTGAGATGCCTTCACACCAGCATCTCGCTCGACCCTGCAAGGCTGCGTCCCGCACACCTGACGCATCCCTGCAGGGTTTTTTTGTTTGCATATCAGGCCTTGGTGTAAGCCTCCGCCAACCAGGCCTTTAGCTCGGCGTCGACGTCTGTGACGGATGTGAGCCGAACTTTGTGCGTACACATGCCGCCGGGCTTTTCCTCCAGCAAACGGTTGGTGCCCGGCGTCCCCTTGAGGTTAAGGCCCAGATCAACGCGTGTCTTCGTTGCCGGCGTTACCACGGCAAAGTTCTTGGAGCGACGGAACGCGACCGAGGTCTTTTTCGGCGCGATCTCGACATCTTTGCCAAGAGCGCCAGCATGGGCCGCAAGTGCGTCAAAGATCGGTCGCAGGCTTTCCTTGCCGCTGTACTGGTTGGCCAACATATCACCCTCATTTGCATCCAGTCGGCCCTTGGCCGCCTGGCAGGCGAGGTTGGCATAGCCGTGGGTCAGGCCGTGCTCGGTCTTGAGCAGTTTCATCTGGTCGCCGAATTTTTCCAGCCCGCTCTTGCGGACGAGGTCTGTCCAGTGATCCAGCGGCTTGCCGGTTTTTTCCAGCAGGCCCTGTTTCATGCTTTCTAGCATCTGTTCAGGCGATTTAGCCATGCGGCGTCTCCTTTTCCGGGGTGGGCATTTCCAGGGTCGGCTCGACAAGGGGCCAGTGGTCGAGACGACACTGCGCCGGCGTGAACAGGGCCATGACAGGCCCCAGCATCATCACCATGCGACCGGAAAATCTGGGCTTGCCGGTCTCGACCAGCGCCTTGAGATTCTCGGTGATGAACTTGCCTCCAGGCACCATGGACTTTTCTGTCTTCGTACCGGCGGGCACGTTTTCCGTGATCAGGCGGAACCGGGTGCCGCCGTCTATCTCGGCCAATTCGTAGATGACCGTGCAGGGGGCATCTTCGTATTGGGTGAACTTCAGCGTGTGCGCATAGCGGTGAGGTGGGGAGAATTCCAGCACTTCGCCTACGACGGAGGCAAACTTCCGATTGGGCGTGATCATGCGCATCGGCTTGCCGGGTTTCAGACCGTCGACCGTGTCGCACACGGCCCCGAAAAAGAAGGGCAGGGCTTCGTCGGTTTTGACCAGCGTATCCCAGACAGTGTGAATGGGCGCTTCGATAAAGACTTCGTAGATGGCGCGGTCGGCAATCATGGCCGCGTCGGCGGATGTGGCAGTCATTGAGGGTCCTCCTTCTGCCGGGCGGCCGCCTCGGCGGCATATTTCAAGCCGGTGACACGGCTCGCGAACTGACTGGAATAGGCACTCATCCAACGATCCTGGATCATCTGGATGGGCGCCGCGTTGATATAGAGCCGACGGCTGCGGCCGTCCTTCTCACTGACCACGAGGCCCGCCTTCTCAAGCACGGCCAGATGGTTCATCACCGCAATGCGGCTGACATCGAAATGCTTTGCCAGTTCTCCCACCGGACAGCCGGGATTGGCTTTCAATATGTCGAGGATTTGCCGCCGGCTCTCATGGGCGAGTGCGTGGAAAACAGCAGACATGTCCTGATCAGTAATCATGTAATTACTGAATTACATATAAAGGTGTGAGTCAACACCCTTTGGTTCACAATGGTCAGGAGAGGGGATCAGCTGATCTTGTCGCTATTGTCGAAGGGTTTGGTTGGCGTGCATCGGGCCTCGTCATTGTTCTCCCCGGACAATTGCTCGCCTTTCAAGTCCCGCAGATTAGTCTCAAACTCTTTCAGCAATACGGCATCCTGTTCGGTAGGATTTTCCAGTTGCTGCAGGGCGGTCACGCGATCTTCAAGCCATTCGACTACCCTGGCCGCGCCTTCACCCACCACGGCGTTGCATGCGGTTGGATGGGACGGCGCATCAGCCTGCGCGGGCAATAGGGAAGACGCGATGGCAGCGGCTATGAGAAAGCTGGCCTTCTTCATCTTGGGGTCTCCAAGTTCTACTTCCAAGAGCATGACAGGGTGCTGGCACATGCACAACACCCGTCTGTGCCGCAAACCCTGCCCAACGGGGCATTCGGTGCTATATGTTCGCCATGAGTTCCAATCCGAATCGCCTGTCCATTTCCCAAATGGCCGCCGCCAAACCGCCCGCTGCCAAGAGCGAGGCGGAGTATCTGGACGGCCTGAACCCGGAGCAGCGCGAGGCCGTGCTGACGACCGAAGGACCGCTTCTGGTGCTTGCCGGTGCCGGCACGGGCAAGACGCGCGTGCTGACGACGCGTCTGGCGCACATCATCGGCACGCGGCTGGCCTGGCCGTCGCAGACGCTGACCGTGACCTTCACCAACAAGGCCGCCCGGGAAATGCGCGAGCGGGCGCTGAACATGCTGGGCGAGGCGGGCGAGGGCCTGCGCTGGCTTGGCACGTTCCACTCGATCAGCGCGCAGATTCTTCGCAAACATGCCGAACTGGCAGGGCTTAAATCGACTTTCACCATCATCGACACCGATGATCAGGTGCGCCTGTGCAAACAGATCATTCAGGCCGAGAACATTGATCCGAAACGCTGGGCGCCGCGCTATCTCGCCAGCCTGATTGATAGCTGGAAGAACCGGGCGCTGACGCCGGACAAGGTGCCGCCGGAAGAGGCTCACCAGTTCGCTGACGGCAAGGGCATCACCTGTTACCAGATTTATCAGGCGCGGCTGAAAGTGCTGAATGCGTGCGACTTTGGCGATTTGCTGATCCACAACATCACGATCTTCCAGAAAAACCCTGATTTGTTGAAGGAATATCACGACAAGTTCTGTTATGTTCTGGTCGACGAATATCAGGATACGAACGTTGCGCAGTATCTCTGGCTGCGCCTTCTGGCACAGGGCTCGCAGAATATATGCTGTGTCGGTGATGATGATCAGTCGATCTATGGCTGGCGCGGCGCGGAAGTCGACAACATCCTCCGCTTCGAGAAGGATTTCCCCGGCGCGCATGTGATCCGGCTGGAAAAGAACTACCGCTCGACCAAGCATATCCTTGCCGCTGCTTCCTCGGTGATCAGTCACAATAAGAGCCGTCTCGGCAAAACGCTCTATGTCGGCGACGACAATGCGATTGATGATATTGACGCCTCCAAGGTGAAGGTGCGCGGCCTGTGGGATGGCGAGGCCGAGAGCCGCCTGATTGCGGACGATATCGAGAGCTGGGTGTCGAAGGGTGGCAGCCATGAGGATTGCGCCGTTCTGGTGCGCGCCTCGTGGCAGATGCGGGCCTTCGAGGAACGCTTCATCATGCTGGGCATACCGTACCGCGTGATCGGGGGCCCGCGCTTCTTCGAGCGCGCCGAGATACGCGATGCGCTGGCCTATTTGCGGCTTGTACGGTCGCCGGATGATGATCTTGCGTTCGAGCGAGTCGTGAACCAGCCGAAGCGCGGCGTGGGAAATACATCGCTCGCCAAGCTGCAATCCTATGCGCGCGAGGATGGCCGAAGCCTGTTCGTGCTGACGCCAATGGTGCTGCAGACTGACGAGATCAAGGGCGGCGCGAAGCGCGGGCTGAACCAGTTCATCGACCAGATCAATCTCTGGCGAGACAAATTGGCCAATGGCATGCCGCATACGGAACTTGCCGAAACGATTCTCGAAGAGTCCGGCTATACCGACATGCTTCAAAAGGATCGCAGCCCGCAGGCGCAGACACGGCTCGACAACCTGAAGGAACTGGTCCGGGCGATGAGCGAGTTCGACTCACTGGCCGGCTTCCTGGAACATATCGAACTGGTCATGGACGCTTCGACCGGCGGGGCCGGGGAAGACCAGGTGCAGATCCTGACCCTGCACGGCGCCAAAGGGCTGGAATGGCCCGTCGTCTTCTTGCCCGGATGGGAAGAGGAAGTCTTCCCATCCCGCCGCAGCCTCGATGAAAGCGGCATGAAGGGGCTCGAGGAAGAGCGTCGGCTGGCCTATGTCGGCATCACGCGCGCGCGTCAGCACGCCTATATTTCCTTTGTGGCGAACCGCCAGATCTATGGCCGCTGGCAGAGCGTACTGCCGAGCCGCTTTGTTGATGAGTTGCCGCATGATCATGTCGAGGCGATTTCAGAGACGGGCTTTTCCGGCATGCCCGGTGGCGAGAGTGGATTTAGCGGATCGGTCGAAGACCTTGGCGAACGTTCGAATTACAAGAGTCCGGGCTGGCAGCGCCTGAAGGAAAATGCGGGCCGGTTTGACACGCGCCCGCCGCGAGACAATACGACCCTGTCGGCTACTTCAGGCGGACCGGCAACTTTCAAGGTCGGCACACGTATCTTCCATGATAAGTTCGGCTATGGCCGGGTGGCTCATACGGAAGGCAACAAGCTGACCGTGGATTTCGAAAAGTCCGGACGGAAGAAAGTGATCGCCACATTCGTGCAACCCGTTTGATGGTTGACCGCGCGTTCCATTCCGAATTGGATGGGTAAGGCAAAGCGGTGAGGCGATCATGGCCGGTTATCTTGAGAAGCGGCTCTATGAGGGCGAGGTCCTGCGCTATCGCGGCCAGTTCCATTGGCTCGAATATGCCAAGGCATGGGCGATGCTGATTATCTTTGGCATCATCATCTTCGGGATTTTCTATTTTATCGCCCAGATGATCCGGCTGAACACGACCGAGTTTGTGGTGACAGATCGCCGGGTTGTGAAGAAAACCGGGCTCTGGTCAGCCAATGTTGAGGAGATCACGCTCGATTCCATAGAAGGCAGTTCCCTCAACCAAGGCATCTTGGGGCGGATATTCGGCTTCGGAAAACTGTCGGTTCATGGGCGTGGTGAAACCCACATCAACTTCCCCAACATGGCCCATCCCCAGAGGTTTCGGGCTGAAGCGGAAAAATCCAAGCAGACAGCGCTTGCGCCGGGCGGGCCTCTGGTCGGCTGACCTGTTTCGCGAGAAAGGATATGCAGCACCGGGGGCCTGGTCAGGGGGGAGGGAGTCCGGCCGGCCTCATGAAGCGCGATGGGTGGAGGCGCTTGCCCGAAAGGGCGAAGGCTGACCCGGTGCTGCAGGACCTGTTCTCGCATGAACCACGCGAACGCAAACCGAATGGCGCGTTCATCTGAGGCTCATCTGGATTCCTATTCAGCGGCGGGCAGGGACCGGTCAGACGGTTCGTTCTCGTTGGCCGTGGTCTGTTCAGTTATACTGCGGGCGGCTGCCTGTTCGCCCCGGACCCGATCCTTCAGGCGACCTGCCCAACGGCGAATACGGTGTGGTGCAAGCAGCCAGACAGGTGTCACCAGCAAGATCATGATTGTGGAAAAGCCAAGGCCAAATACCACGGCCGTTGCCAGTTGGACCCACCATTCGGAGCTGGCACCCCCGAAATTGATCGAGCCTTCGAAGAAGTTCACATTCATCTGAATGATCATCGGCAACAGGCCACAGATGGTCGTGCCGGTCGTCAGCAGGATCGGACGAATACGCTGGGCGGCTGTCGCGACGGCGGCTTCTTCCGGCGTGCGGCCATCGCTGAGCAGACGGTTATACGTGTCGATGAGGACGATATTGTTGTTCACCACGATCCCGGCGAGCGCGACAATGCCCGTACCGATCATCAACTGGGAAACGTAAGGCAGGACGAGCTGGATACCAACGAGCACACCGGCTGTGGAAATGATTACCGCCGTCAGGGTCAGGAAGACCTGCCAGAAATTGTTGAACTCCCACAGCAGGATGATGGCCATCATGAACAGCATGGCGAGCAGGGCTCCCTGGAAGAAAGCAGCCGCATCGGCGCTATCTTCATCCGCGCCTTCAAAGCGCACTTCGACCGTGCCGGGAATATCCTGTTCGGCAACCCAGGCCTTGACCTCTTCGACGATCGCAGCGCCTGCACCCTGTTCCACGGCATTGGCGCGGACATCCACGACCCGGGCTCCATCACGGCGCGTAATCTGGCTGACCCGCGGGGCGGGCACGCGCTCGACAAACAATGAGAGCGGAACATTGCCGCGCGGCGTGGCGATACGAAGATCGTCAATTGCGCTGGCGCTGCGGTCTGCCTGTGGGAAGCGGACGCGGATGTCGACTTCGTCATTGGCATCGTCCGGCCGATAGCGACCGACGAGCACGCCATTGGTGATTAGCTGTACGGCTGCGCCGACCTGGCTGATATCGAGTCCATACTTGCCAGCTTCGGCGCGGTCGACTTCGAGCTGGTATTCGATACCGGGCAGAGGGCGCGTGTCTTCAACTTCGCGCAGGTCAGGTCGGGAATCGAGGTAGTCGCGGATCATGCGCGCAGTGGAATTGAGGGAGGCGGCATCCTCGGAGAGTAGAGCGATCTGAATGTCCTTGCCCGAGGGTGGGCCTTGTTCTCGGGCGGCGATTTCGAAGCGAAGGCCAGGAATTTCAGCCAGCCGGGTGCGGATGTTCGCGAGTGTGCGGCGGCCATTGTGCACGCCATCGGCCGTGGCCAAGTCGACCAGTAGCTGCCCAACCGTGTCGGTCGGCTTGCTGGACGATCCGTCCGGCGAAAAGATCGCGCCACCGGAGGCGCCGGCTTCGGTCGAGATGTCTTCAACGCCGTCCATGCCGGTAATTGCCACTTCGGCCCGTTTGACAAGAGAAAGCTGTTCTGCGGTGGAGAGGCTGCCCTGAGCCTGAACAAACACGAAGGCTTGTTCAGGTTCGACATCCAGAAAGAGTTCGGTCTTGTGCGGTGTCGAGCCAAACCAGACAAAGATCATCATGACCCCGGCAATGGCGACGCCCGTCACAGCCAAAGGATGCGCCAGCAGCACTTTCAGCAGGCGAACATATCCACCAAGCCAGCCGGTAGCCTCCGACGGATCGGCGTCTGCCGCCAATGCCGCCAGACTCTCATCGGTACCATCAGGCCGTGCGCCGATCACCGAACCGAGCACCGGCAGGAAGATCAGCGCCATGACCAGCGACGCCGACAAAACGAAAATCAGCGTAATCGGCAGATAGGCCATGAACTTGCCGGGCATTGAGTTCCAGAACAGGAATGGGATGAAAGCCGCAAGGGTTGTCGCGGTCGATGCAACCACTGGCCAGAACATCCGCTTGCCGGCCATGCCGTAAGCTTCTTTCCGGTTGAGGCCCTCGGCCATTTTTCGGTCGGCATATTCGGTTACGACAATGGCCCCATCGACCAGAATACCCACCGCGATGACCATGCCGAACATGACCATCATGTTGATCGTGTAACCAAATGCCCCAAGAAGCAGGAACGCCATCACGAAGGAGGCGGGGATGGAGATACCCACCAGCAGCGCGGAGCGCCAACCAAGTGCAGCCACACAGATTATCATCACCAGCATGACAGCGGTGATGATCGAGTTCTGGAGTTGTCCCAGCTGATCCCCAATCAGTTCCGAGGCGTCTGATGTGATGCGGACATCGACCGTGTTGGGCCAGCTTTCCTGCTGGGCCGCGACGGTGTCGCGCACGAAATTCGCCGTGTCGAGAATGTTGGCACCGGAGCGTTTGACGATCTGCAATTGCAGGGAGGGTTGGCCGTTGAACGTCGCGTAGCCGGTTGCGTCCTTGTAAGTGCGGCGGATTTCGGCCACGTCCGACAGGGTCACCGTGGCATTGTCAGAGCGTTTGACCGGCAGGTTGAGCGCATCCTGGGCGGATCGGATCAGGCCGGGCACCTTCACGGCAAAGCTGCCTTCGCCGGTGTCGATCTGGCCAGCCGGGACGAGCTGGTTGTTCGCAGTCACGACGGCGTAGATGTCCTGATAGGACAGATTGTAAGTTTCAAGTTTGACGGGATCGACCACAATTTCGAGCACGTCTTCGCGCTGGCCAATAATGTTGGCTTCCAGCACGCCCGGATTGCGCTCCAGCATGTCCTGCAGGGTCTCGGCAATCTGGTTCAGTCCGCGCTCAGGCGCCTGGCCGAACAGGTTCACGACCATGATCGGGAATTGTGAAGCATTCACTTCGGTGATGATGGGCTCGCGGGCATCAGCCGGGAAGAACCGTTTGGCCAGATCGACCTTGTCCTTCACGTCCAACACTGCCTGATCGACATCGGTTTCGATTTCGAATTCCAGAACCAGTTGGCCAGCGCCCTCTGCGCCGATGCCGATAAAGGTTTTCAGGCCCTCAAGAGACTGGATTTCCTGTTCGATAGGTTTGACCAGAAGGCGCTCGGCATCTTCTGGCGTCACGCCTGCCAGCGGCACCGTGATGCCAACAAAAGGAATTGGAATGTCCGGATCCGCTTCCTTGGGCAATCCGATATACGTCGCCGTACCGGCAATGATGGCGCAGATCAGGATGGACAACACCATCCGCGCGCGGCCGATGGCACCCTCGACGATCTGGGTCATGGCTGGGCACCGCCTTGGGGAACAGGTTTCACTTCGACCCCTTCAGCCAGGTAGTCTTGGCCAATAGAGATCAGTCTGACAGTAGAGGGCAGGCCTGTGACCCACGCGCCCTCAGGCGTCTCATCAATCACTTTGATGGGCGCGAACTGTACCGTGTTCTGGTCGTCGACGTAGCGTACGCCGAGTTCGCCAGCGTCCGACAATGTCAGAAGGCCGGGAGAGATCAGCGTCGCTGGCACCTCGCCCATTGGAATAAAGAGTTCTGCCGTGACACCCGCGGCGACCGGATCGTCGCCTGTGTCGAGTTCACCCTCGATCAGGAAAGTGCGCGTGCCCGCGTCGGCCGTGCGTGAGACATAACGCAGCGTGGCCGGATAGGTCTTGCCGCTGGGCAGGCGGGCTGTGCCGGTCATGCCGGTCGTCAGTTGGCCGGCATTGGCCTCGGCCACTTCGACCGCGACAATAACCGGGTCCATGTCGACCATGGTGCCGCAAGGCTGACCGGGTGAAAGATAATCACCAGCTTCGGCCAGCCGGTTTTCAAAGATACCGTCGAACGGGGCCCGAATCTGTGTCTTGGAAAGTTCCACCCGCGCGGCGTTCACCGAGGCTTCTGCAGCGTCGAGAGCTGCCTTCGCAGAGGCTTCATTATTGGCGGGAGCCAGGCCTTTTTCGGCCAATGTTCTTGCCGCCTCGAAATCGATCCGTGCAGCGTCGCGGCGAGCTTCAGCCTCTTCCAGACGGGCGGCGCGGGCTTCGACATCCAGTCCGCAGAGCAGCGTGCCACGTGAGACGCGCGTACCCTCGCGCACGGGCGTCGAAGTTACGTTGCCAGCGGTTCCAGCTTTTACCGTCACCGATTTATCGGGGGCCGTCAGGCCCTTGGCCTTGAGGCGGATGCCGTGAGTTTGCGCCGAAACCGTGAAAGTGACCGCTTCGGGCGCGACCTCGCTGGCTTCCAGCCGGACATCTTCATGCTGTGTGCTGATGTCGCCCCGAATGACACTCCGGATCACGAACCAGGCCAGTAGGCCGACAAAGATAGCAATGGCAATTTTTAAGGATCGGTTCACGGTTCAGTCTTTCGCACGGCTGGCGCTGTATCAGATATAGGGCGCGGCGTCGCCTGAATAAGGTCGCCACTCGATCATAGTTAACAGCCGATTGTTGCAATCCGGCAAAGCTGGCGCGCAGATTTCAGGTTTCAGTGCAAGGTGTGATTAATAAATGCCCCGATCAGCGAGGGCGGAGTCAGATCCAGCGTCGCCAGCGGAAGATGGCCAGCATCAGGATGGTCGCCACCGCGAGCGCCCCGACCAGGATGGCAAATGCGCCGGCGCTTTGAACCCCCGGCATGCCGCCCACATTAACGCCGAAAAGGCCCGTCACGAAGCTGATTGGCAGGAAGACCGCTGACAGGATCGAGAGCACGAACAAGCGCTGGTTCATCACTTCCGCGCGTTCCTCTATCACCTGTTCCTGCAACACGGTACAGCGGTCCCGGATCGTGTCGAGTTCTTCCGCCAGACGTGTGACCCGATCAGCGGACTCGCGGAGGAACAGCAGATCATGATCGGAGAACAAGCCGGACTGGGTGCCTTCGCGGACAAGCTGGGAAAGCGCCTCGCGTTGGGGCAAAATATAGCGACGTACCTGCAATACGCGGCGGCGCAACTCCGACAGTTTTGAGCGCGGGAGACGCGTGCCAGGATCGAGCAGATCATCCTCGAACTGGTCCGCCTGTTCATCGAAACGCGACACTTCCGGTTCCATCCGGTCGGTCAACGCATCGGCAAGGGCGGCAACGAGGCCGCCCGTCGAATTGGGCGCATTGCCCTCTTTGACCTTTAGTTCGACATCGCGCGTCGCCTGGATGGGCTTGGCGCGCAACGTGATCAGAGAGCTTTCACTGGCCCACATGCGCAAGGCCAGCATGTCTTCCAGTGCTTCGCCTTCGTTCAGGTTCATGCCGCGCAAATTGATCAGGAAACCAGCACCATGCCGGGTCGAGCGCGGGCGAGTGTCTTCCTGAAGCAGCGCCTCGGTGGCGATACGGTCCAGCCCGCTCTGGCGAGCGAGCCACGTTCTCACCTCCGGCGACAAACGGTTGAGGTGCAACCAGTGGCGACTGAACTCATTCAATCGGCCGGAGGTCACATCCTCCCAGTTCAGCGATGCGATGGTGCCGTCAGCCGCCATTCCGTAGCCGAAGACCAGCGGCGCCGTCATTGCGTCAGTTGAGGAAACAGCGGGCGACACCATGCAGGATCAGAGCGCCGAGACTGGCGGCGTGCGCGCAATCCAGGGGCGTGTCATTTCGAGCTGCATGGCCAGTTCAAACAGCAGGCCATCCTCGCCCCGTTTGGCAGAGAACATGGAGCCGATCGGCAGGCCGCCCGACGACCATGACAAGGGCACGCTCATCGAGGCTGCGCCTGCAACGTTCATCGGCGCAGTGAAAGCGGCAAAGTTCAGAACACTCTCCATGACCGCGTCGAAATCTCCATCCGGGGCCTGTTCGCCAATCGGTACGGCGGGGCTGCCTGTTACGGGTGTGAGTAGCACATCCATGTCGCTGAACCAGTCGTCATAGACGGCTTCGAATGCCTTGAGATACGCGATCGTGTCTTCCATTTCCGACTGCCGCGCCTGGAACATGGCGGCCAGGCCGAGCGTCCATGGCTCGACAATGTCGGGCCCGATCGGCTTGCCGGAATAGGCGCTGGCCTGTTGGGCAAACTCGGCGGCGCCAGCCGCCCAGTAGAGCAGGAACTTGTCGGTGAACTCCTTGCCGTCGAGCGGAACTTTGAAGTCGATCACCTCATGGCCCAAATCCCGGCATAGCTGCGCGACGTCCTCAAGCGCTGCGGTGGTTTCAGGGGACACGCGTGTCCCGCTGATCGAGTCCGGTGCGAAGCCAATCCGTAGCGGACGGTTCAGGGTCGATATGTCTCCGAGGGGTGCATAGGTCCCGTCATTGGTCTCCGCCACACGAAACAGCTCAATGGAATCCTGCACCGTGATGGTCACGGCATGGTTGACCGAGATATCGACAGGCGGAGCGTTGGCCGCGTCCCGCTTGTCCAGTCGGGCACGTGATGGCTTCAGCCCAAAAACACCACACGTAGAAGCGGGAATGCGGATGGATCCGCCGCCATCGCTGGCATGCGCGAACGGGACGATACGTGCGGCCACGAGGGCGGCTGCGCCGCCGGACGATCCGCCCGGAATTCGGGATAGGTCCCAAGGATTGCGGGTCGGGCCTGTTACTAGCGGCTCGGTTGATGAAATGAGCCCCATTTCGGGTGTCGTGGATTTACCGAGAGAAACGACGCCTGCCTTTCTCCACGCTGCGGCAAAGGGGGAATCCTCCTGTGAAATATTGCCCACGAAAGCGCGGCTACCCCACATGGATTGCGTGCCCTTCCACCCGACAAGGTCTTTCATGAATGTGGGCACGCCACTGAACGTTCCCGGCGCGGGGGCGGCTGCGTCGCGCAAGGCCTGGTCAAAGCTGTCGGTGGCGATCGCATTGAGATCGCCATTCACGGCCTTGGCGCGAGCGATGGCTTTTTCCGTTTCAGCGAGCGAAGTGGTTTCGCCGGAGGCAATTCGGGCGGCGATGGTGAGACCGCTTTCCCAACCGGCTGGTGGGACAGCTTTTGCTGCCACGGGACCTGTCGGCACGGTGGCCGCGGCGTCGCTCGGCGTTTGTCCACATGCCGCAAGTGTCGCGATGGCTGCCCCGCCCAGCAGAGCTTCCCGCCGTGAAAATCCAGTCATTCTATTCCTCCCAATTCCCATTTTTAGCGAAGCCTGTAACGGGAATTGGAATTTCGCAACCACCAAATCGTGGAAAAGCCGCGCGAAATTGCGCGGCTTTTCAATATTTCTGATCTGGTGGTGCCTATTGAATAACGCCGCACGCCACTCGCGCACCGGCGCCGCCAATAGGCTGGGTCATGTGGTCGTCTTCGGCCTCATGGATGATGAGCGCCGAGCCGTCTTCATCCAACAGGGAGTCGAGTGCGGTCAGGCGTGTGAACGCCTCATATCCGGCCGAACCATCTTCCGCGACCCAGATATTTGGCAGGTCGCCGGCTTCCGGTCCCTTCGGATTAAGCAGGCCATGCGCACCTTCGATCTTTCCATGATGACCACCGGATGCCTTGAACACGCCAACATCTTCACACGTGCCGGTGCCGTGTAAATGGATGCCGTGCCAGCCGGGCGTCAAGCTGCCGGAATTGAGTTCAACACGAATCATTTCGCCATTCGGACCATCGAGAAAATTCGCGGTGCCGATCTCCGTGCCTTCCGCGCCAATGATGGAAGCCGTCGCGGTCATCATGGACGGGAACACGCCCTCATCCGGCCCGGGCATTTCGTCTGTCGTTGGCAAGCCATTGTCGCTGTCGGGCATCTCCTGCGGGGTCGCGCCTTGCTGTCCGCAAGCGGCAAGGGCGATGGCGAGTGAGGCGATTGCAGTTCGAGTGATCATGGGGGTCTCCTGTCAGCGGGGTTCTGATATAGGCGTAACGTCTATTTGGCAGGAAGGCTCCATATCGTGAAGGACCGCGCGGATAAATTGCTCGTTAGTCTGGGGTTGTTCGACAGCCGAGCCTCTGCGCGCGCCGCGATTGAGGCAGGCAATGTGACGGCTGGCGGCGTCGTGGTAACCAAACCATCGCAAATGCTGTCACGCGACGACCGCATCGAGGCACAACCGGCGCACCCTTACGTATCGCGAGGGGGATTGAAACTGGCGCACGGCCTGAGCGCTTTTGGCGTTGATCCGGCTGGGCGCGTTTGCCTTGACATCGGGGCGTCCACAGGCGGTTTCACAGACGTGCTGTTGCGGGCCGGTGCGACGCATGTCGTTGCGGTCGATGTCGGGCGAGGCCAGCTTCACTCCTCTCTTTCCGATGAGGACCGCGTCACGAGCCTGGAAGCTCAAGACGCCCGGACCCTGACCGGAGAGATGCTGGGCGACACGCCTTCCTTGCTCGTATGCGATGCGAGCTTCATTGCGCTCGAAAAGCTGCTGGCCGTTCCTCTGTCGCTCGCGGCTGAGCGGGCGGAAATTGTCGGCCTGTTCAAGCCGCAATTCCAGGTTGGTCGGGAAAACATCGGCAAGGGCGGACTGGTCAAAGATTCCGAAAAGGCAGACTTGGCGGCGGACGTTTTCGCGGAATGGATGGCCGGGCAGGGGTGGCCAATCCAGTCATGGACACAAAGCCCTATCACCGGGGGCGACGGCAATGCAGAACGCCTGTTTTATGCGGTGCGAACCTAGTTCCGGCGCCTAGTAGTTCTCGTCCCCGAAACCGTCATTGATCTCCCATGTGCCATCATAGGGATCGCGGCATGCGGTGATCGGGTCGCGGATGACCTGACCATCGGGCAGCCGCGTTTCGCGCTCAATCGTGCGGCACTCGATATCTGTGCCCGGTTGGGGCGGCAGGGTCGGTCCCGCAGTCGTTGACGCCGGATAAGTGCGGCTTGGCGGCGGCGTGTTGGGATAGTTCATGATCTCCGGACCGCCATACAGGCCGTCGGTCGTGCGCGGAATGCCGCCGGCTGGATAGGTACCGCTCGTGGCCGCTCCATAAGGTGTTGCAACCTGACAGGGTCGGCTTGTGTCTTCTGCAATGGCTCCGCCAGCAAGACCGCCCACAATCGCGCCAAGAATGGCGCCCGCAGCGACTTCATCAGAGTTTCCGTTGCCATGATGGTATCCGCCGTGACGCCGATGACCGCGATAGCCTCTATGGCCGCGATACCCTCTGTGACCCCGGTAGTGGTACGCATCGCCATCATCCACATTATTGCCGATTGCACCGCCGATCAGGCCGCCCGCGATCGCGCCGACGAGCACGCCCGCAAACTGGTCATCCTTGCGCTGGCGCTCACATTGGACGTTCTGCACGGGGCGATTGTAGGTGTAGCCATATCCGCTTTGGGCCGAGGCCGTAGCCGGTATGGCAAGACTGGCCATGGCCAGCGCTCCGATGAACAGCGAGTGGGATTTCATCGCAATACTCCTTGTCGCGGATACACGTCCGCCAGTGTCAGACTAGCATACTGCGGGGCTGAACCTGAACAGTAGGTGAAAACTGGACGCCGGGTACACTTGGCCACATATTGACTGCATGGGAGTGTTCGACATCGCCAACCGCACCGCCGGCCGGGCGCGTTACGCCGCTGCACAAGGGCTGCGGTCGGCTTGGTATGGCGCGCAGATGAGCGCGGCGCGTCGGCGTGCCGGCGGCTTTGATCGCCCGGGCGAACCAGCGTTCCAGCCCACCCGAGGCCAGCCCGACCTTGCTGTCCTGCGCCGAGCTTATTTCGAACTGTTCATCAAGGATCGCCTGAATGTTGAGGCAGGGCTGTATCCAGCGCCATCGGATGTGCGCCTGAAGGATTTGCCGAAAGCGTTGAGATCGGCGCGGGCTTTCCGGGAAGATGTCGAGGACGTTGATCGGCGCAGATTGGAACGCAATGGAACGGAAGTACGGCAACAGGTGACCAACGGGCATAACCGGTATCCCGCCTACTATCTCCAGAATTTCCACTATCAGTCCGGCGGCTGGTTTACCGAGGACAGCGCCGATATCTATGACACTCAGGTCGAAGCATTGTTTACTGGCACAGCAGATGCGATGCGCCGCGCTGTTCTGGCCGAGATTTCACGGGAGCTCAGGGGACGCGACCAACGCGGTGTCAGCCTGCTGGATGTGGCGTGCGGCAATGGCCGCTTCCTGTCGCAAGTGATGCAGGTATATCCAAGGTTAATGGCGAGCGGGCTGGACCTGTCACCGACCTATACCGACGCCGCCCGCACACGTCTGAAACCGTGGAAACAAGTAGAGATCCTGCACGAGGCGGCCGAGGCGATGCCCGTAGAGGACAATAGCCTCGATATGGTGGTCTCCATTTTCTTGTTCCACGAATTGCCGCCCCGCGTGAGGGAGAAGGTGCTGGCGGAAATTCGACGAGTCCTGAAGCCGGGCGGTCTGTTTATCCTGGCAGATAGCGCGCAATTTGGAGACTATTCGGGCCTTGATGGACTGTTGGAATATTTTCCCCACGGTTTCCACGAGCCATACTACAAAAGCTATCTGTCCTGGGATGCCGTACAAGCATGCGATTTGGCAGAATTGGTGCCTGAAACGCAGTCACTGGCATTTCTTACAAAAATCAGCACCTTCCGGCGATCATCATAACGCCTTGAAATGAAACTTTTTTCCAGAGCTACGAGCGCTGCTTAATCCTGGATGAAAAAATATTGATTTGCGCGAATGGAACATGACAGTAATATGACAGTTACGTTACGGTCATGTGACACGAACTATGTACCAGGAATGAAAGGAGCCACCTATGGCAGTCCTAGATCATAATGATAATCACGTTTCCTGGCTGGCGCACAGGGACCTGACCCTCAACGAGTCGAGCCTGCGCGTCCTGCGGGGAGCCATGCTGGCACTGGCAGGCGTCGTCGGGGTAAGTCTCGCGATCGCGCTCGATCCGATCTTTAACCTGTTCGCCTAAACGCCAACGGCGCTAGAAGCTCGGAAGCTTACCTGTCCCCATGAGGGGCATGGCAAAAGCCAGAATGATCGAAATGATGAGGCCGAGGAAGGCACGTCCGGCATCGCCGAGAACGTCTTTCACGGCCTCATTCTTTTCGCGCAGATGCGCGACGTAGGAGATCGCGAGTTCGCGACCGGCCAACAGGCCGAGGAATACCCAAGTCGTGCTCATCGGCACATTGCTGACTTCTTTGAACAGGAACAAGATGATTCCGTAGATCAGGTCGACGATCGTCGCGGCGCGCACATCCACCGTGTTGATCTTGCGTTCCACGATCTTCTGAATCTGGCCGCCGCGCGTGGCGAAGATGTAGCCTTGGATGGCCACAAGCAGGATCGCACCGAAAATGACGTAGCCGAGCGAGAAGGCCACATGCGTCTCGTCACCAGTGACTGTGACCGTCCGTGGCAGGTAAACGAAGATATTCGCCAGATCCTGCATCAGCCATTGTGACCAGAGGAAAGTCGTGGTCAGCCATTGGAATGTGATCCAGTAGGGCCAAGGCAATTCGTCTTTCGTGTGAAAGACCCAACGCTCGAACGTGCGGGAAATTATCACCCAGATCACAGCGCCGCACGCGAATGCCACGACATAGCCCATCGCTGACTTGATGATCATTTTCTCGAGGATACCCTCGCTGGCCGACCCGCCTGACAATGCAAACAGGGTCAGAACCAGGAAGGTCGTCGACACAGGGATGCCAAATCGGGTCAGGAAGAGCAGAACCAGGGGAGGCAAGGCGTGCCACCACTGAATGCCAGGCATCAGCACCGCGGTGCGATCCCCTTCACCGGGCAGCACAGACAATTTGTCGAGACGTTCGTAGGCAACGTCTCCCTGACCATTGAAATACCCGTAAAAGAGCACGGCCAGCAAAATTGCGCTGGCAAAAATCCAAAGGACCCACCAGGGACGCTTTGCGTTCGAGGACAGGAACGTCCCCAGTGTCTGGATCGAATCATTCGCGACGACGGCGTAGCACGCCAGCATAAATCCAATGATGCCGAAAATTTCTACGCCACCCATTACGCCAACCCATCGCTATTTGAATACTGAACGCGAGGTAGCAGGTTCAATGTGCAATGCCGATAGCAGGTATGTGAACTTACTGTGACATGCGCATTTGCGGTCATTTTCCCGTCTGCCCTCTATGTCGCAACTTCGCGTCGGCCAGCACACAGGCGAGCATCGCCTCCGCCACCGGCACCGCACGAATGCCAACACAGGGATCATGCCGTCCGATGGTGCGTACGTCCACCTCCTGACCGTCACGCGTGACAGTCTGGACGGGGGTAAGGATGGAAGATGTTGGTTTGATTGCGATTCGCACGACGATCGGCTGACCGGTTGAAATGCCGCCCGCAATGCCGCCATTATGGTTGGACAGGAAACGGGCGCCGTCATTGCCAGTGCGCATCTGGTCGGCGTTTTCCTCACCGGACAAAGCCGCAGCGGCAAAGCCTTCGCCGATTTCCACGCCTTTGGCCGCGTTGATGCTCATCATGGCACCCGCGAGTTCGCTGTCCAGTTTTCCGTATATGGGCGCGCCCCAACCGGCAGGAATCCCCGTCGCTTCGACCTCTACAATTGCGCCAGCAGAGCTTCCAGCCTTGCGAGTTTCGTCCAGAAAGGTCTCCCAGACGGGCACCATTTCGGCGTCAGGACACCAGAATGGGTTCGATTGTGTTTCATCCCAGTTCCAGCGCGAGCGGTCGATGGCATGGGGGCCGATCTGGACGACGGCGCCGCGCAAGAAGATTCCGTCGCCAAGAACGCGGCGCGCCACCGCGCCTGCAGCTACCCGCGCGGCAGTCTCGCGCGCACTGGAGCGGCCACCGCCGCGATAGTCACGGACGCCATATTTCTGATCGTAGGAATAGTCGGCATGACCGGGGCGGTACCGATCACGGATCTCACCATAATCTTTCGACCGTTGATCTGTATTTTCGATCATCAGCGAGATGGGCGTGCCCGTGGTGACAGGGCCGCCGGTCCGGTCATCCTCAAAGACGCCGGACAGGATTTTCACCTGATCGGGTTCCCGACGCTGGGTTACGAATCGCGAGGTGCCGGGGCGGCGCTGGTCGAGGAATTGCTGAATGAAGGCCTCATCCAGCGGAAGATTAGGCGGGCAGCCATCGACCACGCATCCGAGTGCGGGCCCGTGGCTTTCGCCCCAGGTGGTCACGCGGAAGAGGTGGCCGAACGTGTTGTGAGACATGGCTGCCCGTTTCAGTATTGAGTCAGGGCCTAGCCGAGCAGGTCCTGAACAGCTTCGCGTTCTTCGCGCAGTTCTTTCTCGGTCGCATCCATGCGGGCGCGCGAGAATTCACCGATTTCGAGGCCCTGGACGATCTCGTACTTGCCGTCCTTGCAGGTGCACGGGTAGCCGTAGATGACGCCCGGCTCAATGCCGTAGGAGCCGTCAGACGGGATGCCCATGGACACCCAGTCACCAGCTTCGGTGCCGAGGGCCCAGCTGCGCATATGATCGATGGCGGCTGACGCAGCCGAAGCGGCCGAAGAGGCACCACGTGCCTTGATGATGGCTGCGCCGCGCTGCTGCACGTCCGGGATGAACGTGTTTTCGTACCAGTCCTGATCGACCTTTGAGAGGGCAGCTTCGCCTTTGACGGTGGCGTGATGCAGGTCTGGGTACTGAGTTGAGGAATGGTTGCCCCAGATTGTCATCTTCTTGATGTCGGTATTGTGGGCGCCCGTCTTCTCAGCCAGTTGGCTCATCGCGCGGTTGTGGTCGAGGCGGACCATGGCAGTGAAGCATTTCGGATCCAGATCAGGCGCATTCTGTTGTGCGATCAGGGCATTGGTGTTTGCCGGGTTGCCGACGACAAGCACTTTCACGTCTCGGCTGGCATGATCATTGATCGCCTTGCCCTGTGGGCCGAAGATGCCGCCATTTGCAGACAGCAGGTCCTTGCGTTCCATGCCCTGTTTGCGTGGCATCGCGCCGACGAGCAGGGCAAAGTCGCAATCCTTGAACGCAACATTCGGGTCGTCAGTGGCGATGATATGGTTCAGGAGCGGGAAGGCGCAATCATTCAATTCCATGACCACGCCCTCGAGCGCGCCGAGCGCAGGCGTGATTTCCAGCAGGTGAAGGTCGACCGGCTGGTCAGGTCCAAGCATGTTTCCAGCGGCAATGCGGAACAGGAGCGCATAACCGATCTGGCCTGCAGCGCCAGTTACAGCGACTTTCACGGGCTTTTTCATGGGAGAGTCCTTCTTGCATAGGGTGATTTCGCGGCATCAATGACGAATTTGTCAGAGAAGGGCAAGCGGCCATGCGCCTATGCCGCAGGATGTCGCCGCCGTAGCGGTATGACTCCGCGCCCGATTGGCCTATATGACGGCCAGCCCCCACAGCCTGACGAGCGGACAGATCGATGAGCCAGAGCGACCAACCCGACATCATTCCCCCTTCACCCAGCGCGACGGATTATCTGACCGACCCGTCGGGAAAACCCCTGATTCCAGACGTGGCTGACCCGATAGCCCTGTTCAAAGAGTGGATGGCGGCGGCGCGCGAAGCCGAACCGAATGATTCCAACGCAATGTCTCTGGCGACCGTGGACGCTGACGGCATGCCGGATGTCCGTATTGTATTGCTGAAAGAGGTGACTGAGGCGGGGTTTGTTTTCTTCACCAATCTCGAAAGTGCTAAAGGCCAGCAACTGACCGAGACCCCCAAAGCAGCGCTTGGCTTTCATTGGAAGAGCCAGCGCCGGCAGGTGCGGGTGCGCGGGACGGTTATGCCAGTCTCCGAAGAGGCCGCCGATGAGTATTTCGCCACCCGCGCCGCCCAGAGCCGTATCAGCGCCATCGCGTCTGACCAGTCGCGTCCACTGGCCGATCGGGCCGAGTTCGAACAGCGCGTGGCTGAACTATCGGAAATCTTCGGCGACGGACCAGACATTCCCCGCCCCAAATTCTGGGGCGGGTTCCGTGTCGTGCCGGTCGAGATCGAGTTCTGGCAGGACCAGGCTTTCCGGATGCACGACCGGCTGAAGTTTGTCCGCTCAAACGAGGGTTGGACCACCGGTCGACTCTATCCGTAGCGTTCCGCTGCCAGATCAAACGATTCCGTTCGAGACGGCTTCGATGACAAGGTGCGGGACGCCATCACTGGTCTTTGCCCATGACACGCCATCACCACTCACCATGGCGGTTACGCGCTGGCGAAATCCCGAGAAGCTCTCGAACTCAACCACATCTACCGGCGTGTCGAAGTGCAGGGTGACTTCGTACTCCATCCCACCCGCCAGTTCGCGGACTGCATGGACGCGACCCTCAAAGGATTGTTTGAGGTAGCGGCCCGAGATGCGGTCACCCAGCTGGCAGGGTGCCTCGGGTTTGTTCGACAGGCGCGCCGATGCGGTATTCCAGTCGCGGTAGCCGAGTTCAGTCGCGACGAGTTCAAGTGCTCTCGCATGTGAGATGGACGTACCGGCATTTGCCTGTTCTGTCCGAATGTCGCGGGCACGGGCCTTGGCCTGTTCGCGCGTTGTTATAGAAATAGACATTGGAAACATCCTTGTCCGGGCAGTCACTTCTCAGCGGGGCTCGCCTTGCCGCGGGACTGCCGGATGGACCGGTGTTCCGTGATCAAAAGTCGCGGCGCGGAGTGCGCCGGGGGGATCTTCACCGAAAGACCAAAGGCCTTGCGAGCGGCGGGCGTCCCAGAGCCCGCGCGCCTCATACTCCTGGGAAGACGTTGCGTCAATCATTGTCACCAGACATTTGCCGTGAGTAAGTGACGGCAGGGCGTACGGAAACGATGCGCCATTAGGGGAGGTACACCACATAATGAAACGCGGACTTCAGATTGCCCTTGGCATTTTCTCACTCATTCCCGTTATTTTTGCCCTGATGGGCTTTCTGCACGGGGCGGAACGATTGTCCCCGGCAGGCGTCACGACAGAACTGGACAATCAGTATCGGTACTTCTCCGGTATGTATCTTGTGGTGAGCTTCCTGATCTGGTCGATCATTCCATCCATCGAAAAACAAGGGCGGCTTCTTCTGGTGGTTAGCGCAGCCATCTTTATCGGAGGGCTCGGTCGTCTTGTCTCAGTGATGACCGTCGGTCAGCCCGCGCAGGACCAGATGGTCGCGCTGGGTATTGAGTTGGTTGTGCCCGTGGTCTTTGTGCTCTGGCAACGGATGGTTTCTGCCCGAGCCTAGCCACCACACGCGGCGATGGCGGTGTCATCTGCGGTCATTGCCGCCGCCGCTTCGAGCGGTCGGTCGGTGGCCAGCATGACGAGGCCTTTATCGGCAAGATCCTGAAACTCTGATCCGTTGCCGTCGGCCAGATAGATATCGTCCAATCGCTCGCCAGAACGACCCAGCGTGCCGAAAGCGGATTCGACATCATTGCGGGCATTGCGATCCCAGGCTGCGGCATCGGGGCGGCCAGTGCCGGTCCAGGCGATCAGTCGACGGGAGTCCACACCGCGTGCCTCAAGTGCCGCAATGTCACGGCCGCCGCGTGCCGAGGCGGTCATCATGAAATGGGGGTCGATGGCCGCGATTTCGGCGGCTTCGTCATCATTGTAGGAAATCATGATGATGTTCTCTTCCGCGCCCGCCGCATAGACGGCCTTGGCCATATTGGCGAAGCTTGTGGTCTTCTTGCGGTCGAGTTCCAGAATGGCGCCGCTGTTTCGGGCCCAGACCAGGGCGTCGGTCAGCTTGGGCGGGCTAAAACGCGTGTGACGACCATCGTTGTCGACCAGGGTCAGGCCCGACAGTTCTTCCCAGCTGATATCGGAGACATAGCCCCGGCCGGTCGTCGTTCGGTTCAGCCGGTCATCATGCATCAGGGTCAACACGCCGTCTCGAGTTTCGGCGACATCAATCTCGAAGACCCGGACTCCCTGGTCGAAATTGAACTGCATCGTCTCAATGGCATTCTCAGGATAGCCCGGCGCAGGGCCCCCGCGATGCGCGGCGATCACCACGCCTCCGTTTTCACGCAGGCAGTCGAAATAGTCGGGCAGGGGCATGCGCGCAGAAGCTTCGGTGATTGCGGGCTCCACAGCCCCTGACTGTGGGGTATCGCTTGACGGGCCGCAGCCAGACAGCAGGATGAGAGCGATAACAAGCAGTGCGGAGTGGTTCATTCGGGTGGTCCTCTTCTTGCGCTGCAGCAATCGCACGCATAAACCGGTTCTAAATCAGGCAATTATTGCCGAAGACAAAAACATTACAGGGAGACTTACCATGCTGGGTATCATGCAGGACTGGCCGCTGACGGTTAACAAAATCCTCGAACACGCCAAGCGCATCAATCCTACACGAGAAATCATCACTCGGCGCGTGGAAGGCCATATTGTCCGCACGACCTATGCCAATCTCTTTGACCAGTCCAAGCAGGTCTCGAATGCGCTTATCGATAGCGGCATTCAGTTGGGCGACCGCGTGGCGACGCTGGGCTGGAACTCTGAACGGCATATGGCCTCCTGGTATGGCGCCATGGGCATTGGCGCGGTGCTCCACACGATCAATCCACGCCTGCACCCTGAACAGGTCGCCTGGATCGCAAATCACGCCGAAGACAAGGTGCTCATCTTCGACAAGACCTTCCTGCCTATTGTGGAGGCCATCAAGGACCATCTGCAGACGGTGAAGACTTTCGTCATATACGCTGATGCTGACACGATGCCGGAAAACTCTCTCGGTGCAATCCCGTTTGATATCTGGATTGATGGTCGCTCGACCGAGGTCCGCTGGGGCGACTTCCCGGAAGATACCGCATGTGGCCTTTGTTATACGTCGGGCACTACAGGCGATCCGAAAGGAGTTCTCTACTCCCACCGCTCGAACGTGTTGCACACGCTGATCACGATGGGCAAGGATGTGATGGGCATGGGCGCTGACGATGTGGTGCTGCCGGTCGTGCCGATGTTCCACGCCAATGCGTGGGGCCTCGCACTGTCCTGTCCTGCTGTTGGCTCGAACATGGTAATGCCGGGGGCACAGATGGATGGCGCATCCATCTATGAATTGCTGGATACGGAAAAGGTGACGATCACCGCCGCGGTTCCAACCGTCTGGCTGATGCTGCTGACACATTTGCAGGAAAACAACCTGAAGCTGCCGCACTTGAAGAAGGTACTCATCGGGGGCTCAGCCATTCCGGAGAAGATTCTTCGTGCCTTCGAGCAGGATTATGAAGTGGACGTTGTCCACGCCTGGGGCATGACCGAAACCTCGCCGCTGGGAACGCTGGGCGCCTTGCCGCCCCATCTCGTGAATGCCGACATCGACACGCGTATGGAGCAGAAGCTCAAGCAGGGGCGCCCGCCATTCGGCGTGGAGCTCAAGATCGTCGATGACGAAGGCAAGGTGCTGCCGAATGATGGCGAGACGTCTGGCCGGTTGATGGTGAGCGGCGCTGCGATTGCAGCTGGATACTTCAAGGGCGTCGGCGGCGACGTGCTAGACGAGGACGGCTATTTTGATACGGGCGATGTCGCCAATATCGACGAGTATGGCACGATGACCATCACCGACCGCGCGAAGGATGTGATCAAATCAGGCGGCGAGTGGATTTCCTCCATCGACATCGAGAACATCGCGGTCGGCCACCCGAAAGTGGCCAATGCGGCGGCTATCGGCATCTATCACCCGAAATGGGATGAGCGCCCACTCCTGGTGGTTCAAGCCGCGCCGGGGGAAACGCCGAGCAAGGAAGACGTGCTGGCCCAACTGGAAGGCAAGATCGCCAAATGGTGGACACCGGACGATGTCGTCTTTGTCGATGAAATTCCGCTTGGCGCCACGGGCAAGATCAACAAGCTGGCCCTGCGCAACCAGTTCAAGGACTACAAGCTGCCGACGGCCTAGTTCGGGCTGAACTCGGGAACCTGACGGGCGGCCGCTTCTTCGGGAGTGGCCGCTTTTCCATTTTTGGAGATGTCATCGATCAGCCATTCCATTTCAGCTATTTCCACCTTCTGAGCTTTGATGATTTCATCGGCTAATTGCCGAACGCGTACGTCTTCTATGCCCGCCCTTTCGCTGGTCATGATGGCGATGGAATGATGCGGGATCATGGCGCGCATATATGATTGGTCGCTTACCGTTGCTTGCGAGCGCACCAGAAGCAGGGCGGTAACAAAGAGCAGGCCACTGCCGACGAATATTGCGAGGTTCTTGCGGCTATCCTGATACATGTTGAGCATGAAGGCCAACATCACGATCGCCATCGACGCGGCCATGATGAGGGTCATGTAGAAGCGGGTTTCACTCCAATGCACATGGGGCAGGGCATAGGTGTTTAGATACATAAGTCCGAACATGACGATGGCGGAGGTCGTGATCATCAGGCCGAAGCGGAGATAGCTGCCGGAATGGTCCATGGTCTTTCCTTTCGAATTGACGTTGAAGAGGTTCAGTTTGAACGTGCAGGAGCGGACGCTGTTCCGCACGAATCTGTTCCACGAGACTGGTTGAGAGGGGCAGTGTGATCTATGTCAGGTGACAGGGATCATCCGGAGAGGGCTGGAAACACAATGGATACGATAGAACAGACACAGGATGCCGGTTGGCGCGGCACGGTTGCCAAGGCGTCGCTTGCCTTGTCGATCTTTACGGTCTTCTGGTTCATCATCGCAGCGCTTGGCACCAAGCTGGGCCTGTGGAACTGGCAGGTTGGGCTTGGTCTGATGACGATCAATTGGGGACTCAAGCTGATCTTCGTGGCGCTCGGTGTCTCAGTGATCGCGGTGATCCTCTCATTGATCAAAGCACCCCGGAAACGCGCTTTCATTCTGGCGTTTGCCTCGCTCTTGATTGCCGGGCTCAGCTTTGGGCGCGTCGCGGCGTTTGGCGGGGAAGCGTCCCGCTTGCCGCCGATCCACGACGTTCAGACCGACTGGTCCAACCCGATCATGCCGAGCGATGCCCTGCTCGCCGTCCGGGCCGAGACTGAGGCCATGAACCCGGTCGAAGCTGCACCAATCGTTCCGGAATATGCCGAAGACCGTTGGCCGGGCACTCCGGGGCGCCTCGTGTCCGAATTGCAGGAAGAGGCCGAATTCGATCCGACCCAACAGGATGACCGTGCGGACGCCCCCTATCCGAAACTTGATTCCTATATCACTCAAGCTCCGTCGGAAGCGGCATTCGAGGCCATCCTCACGCTTGTGAAGGAGCGCGGTTGGGTGATCGTTGCCAGTGACGAGACGGCCGGTCGCATCGAGGCAACCGAAACGAGCTTCTGGTTTGATTTCAAGGATGACATCATGATCCGTATCCAGCCGACAGAAGAGGGCGGGTCCCGCATTGATGTGCGCTCAACCAGTCGGGTCGGCCTGTCTGATCTTGGTGCGAATGCCAAACGGGTCCGCAATCTGCTCGATGATATCGAGATCGCGCTGCGCTAGGTATCAGTTGTTTCCTTTGTCTGGGCTTCCGGGCCCAGACGAAGGAGCCCTGCTGTCGGCGCAATCGTCCAGCCCTGAATGGTCAGCGAGATTGTCACGATCACGAACACGACATTGAAGAAGCCAACTGAAATCGGTCCTGGTGCGATGACGGGATAGATCGCGAGAAGGATCGGTACCGCGCCGCGCAGGCCCACCCAGCTCAGGAAGACATTCTCACGGAAGGAAAAGCCCATCCATCCCACGCTGGCAAATACGGCGAGCGGTCGAGCGATCAGCATCAATACTGCGGCGCATCCGATGGCAGGCCAGATGTCGTTTAACAGCGCACTCGGCGTAACGAGCAGACCGAGGGTCAGGAATAACACCATCTGGCAGAGCCACTGGAAGGCTTCATTGAAGTCGACAATGCGATCGATTGGTCGCTTCAGTTTGGCCTTGAAACTGACGCCGGCAAGATATGCCGCGAGGAAGCCGCTGCCCCCAACCAGCGACACGCCGGTAAAGATGACGAGGGCGCCTGCAAGGGTCATGATGGGATACGTGCCCATTGGCAGGAAAAGGCGATCAAGAATGCGGGCCAGAAGCCTGCCGCCAAGGACGCCGCCCAAAATGCCGATACCGGCTTGCATGAGCAGAAACAGAGCCATGCCGGGGAGGTCCGCCGGCGCATTGGTCTGTATGGAGGCGACCAGCGTGGTAAGCGACACTGTCAGGAAAATGGCCATCGGGTCGTTCAGGCCGGATTCCAACAGCAGCGTATCCTTCAGGCGTTGTCTCAGGGCTATGCCGCTTTGCTGAACGAGAAGGAAGGTCGCGGCCGCGTCGGTAGAGGCGACCGCTGCGCCAAGCAATAGGCCAACTTGCCAGGGCAGGCCCATGAATAGACAGGCCGCAACACCCGTGATGCCTGCTGTAATCAGCACACCGATGGTTGCGAGTAGGGATGCCGGCGCACCAGCGGAACGGAAGACGCTGCGTCCAGTTTCCAATCCGCCAGCAAACAGGATGACGGCCAGGGCCACGCTGCCAAGGTCGAACGCAAAGTTGAAATTACTGAATTGAATACGGCCTGGACCATCTTCTCCCAGCAGCATGCCGATGAGAAGTGCGATCAAGAGAATTGGAGCTCCTGCTCGCCTTGCCAGCGGCATCAGCGCAAAGCTGACAAATATGATGAGGCTGCAAAGGAAGACAAAGAGTTCCAACGGGCATCCTCGGGTCTGAAATGGGGGAACTTTTTAGATAAGAGTGCCGCACCTCGTGCCGCAAGGTGCAGATTCATTCGAATTCAAATAAGTTCGACTCCGCAGACTCTAATCGCGCGCGTATTTATCTTCGTATCGTATGATGTCATCCTCACCGAGATAGCTGCCAGTTTGAACTTCGATGAGGACGACGGGCAGTTTCCCCGGATTTTCCAGCCGGTGAACGGATCCTACAGGGATGTATACGGACTGGTTCTCGGTGACGAGCTTGACGTCCTCATTGATCGTGACCTTGGCTGTTCCGGATACGACAATCCAGTGCTCGGCGCGATGATGGTGCGATTGAAGGGACAGCGACTGGCCCGGCTTTACCTGGATGCGCTTGACCTGAAAACGTTCGCCCATCGCAATGGACTCAAACCAGCCCCAGGGGCGATAGTCCCGCGGAAATTGCTCGGCCTGGCGTGCCTGTTTGGCCTTGAGCTCGGTAACGGCCAGTTTCACGTCCTGTGCGCGGGACGCATCTGCGATCAGCACCGCATCCGGCATGGCAACGGCTATGATGTTCTTCAGACCGATACCGACGACTTCCAGTCCATTATCTTCGGACCTGATCAGGGAGTCTTGGCAATCCATGACCGTGACATGTCCGCTGGTCGAAACCCCATGCTTGTCCGGCCCGGTTTCGCGCAATACGGCATCCCAGCCGCCAAGGTCTGACCATCCGCCCGAAAATGGCACGACGCTAAGATTTTCGGTGCGTTCCATGACGGCATAGTCGATCGAGATCGACTGGGCCCGGTTCCAGCTCTCCGGATCGAGCCTCATAAAGCCGAGATCCATCTGCAGGTCATCGACAGACTTGCTCACGCATTCAACCATGCCCGGCTCATGTTTCTGGAAAGCTTCGACAATGCTTTTGACGCTGAACAGGAAGATCCCTGCGTTCCAGAGGTAGTCACCACTATTCACCATTTTAAGGGCATTGGTCGCAGAGGGCTTCTCCACGAAACGCTTCAACTTGATGGGGGACAGACTGTAGTCGTCCACCGGCTTGCTGAGCTCCAGATATCCGTATCCGGTTTCGGGATGTGTGGGCTGGATTCCGAACGTGACGAGCTGGCCTTTTTGGGCCGCATCGACGGCCGCATTGATTGACTCCAGAAATGCATCACTGTCCGGGATCACATGGTCGGATGGTGCGATCAGCATCAGGGCATCTGGTTGGGTCTTTTGCAGATGCAGTGCTGCAGCCAGGATTGCCGGGGCCGTGTTGCGCGCGTCTGGCTCGATCATGATGGAAGCGTCATCGATTTCGATGTCGGTGAGCTGTTCTTGCACGATGAACCGGAAATCCGCATTGGTGAGGACAAGCGGCGGTGTGAAGGCGCCTCCGGTCAATCTCAGCGCGGATGCCTGGAACAGGGATGTATCGCCGATCAGGGGAACAAATTGCTTGGGATAGCTCTTTCGCGACAGCGGCCAGAGCCGCGTGCCTGCTCCACCGCACATCAGTACCGGAACGATGCTGGTCATCGATTTTGCCATCGTTTGCTCTTTCAAATTACCCGCGAATCTCTTGCCTCAGCGCACCAGCAAAGGCCACCCTGAACACCAAGATTTTCCCTGTGTGACGGGCATTTGGTCCAGTCTGTCCAGGTGCCAGGTGAAAACTGTCTAGCGGTCTTTCGGATCCAGCGCATCGCGCAGGCCGTCACCGATAAAGTTGAGGCACAACAAGGTGACTGCCATCGTGACGGCGGGTGCCAGCAGCATCCAGGGCTTTTCTTCCATCCGGTGTGCGCCATCCGAAATCAGCACGCCAAGTGAGGTAAGGGGCTCGTTCACACCGAGGCCGAGGAAGGACAGGAAGCTTTCGGCGAGGATCACCACCGGGATGGTCAGCGTGACATAGACGGCAACCGGGCCGATCACGTTCGGCAGGATGTGGCGCACAATGATGTCCTTGCGGCTGACCCCAGACGCGCGCGCGGCTTCAATGAACTCCTTGCCCTTGATGGCCAGTGTCTGGCCGCGCACGATCCGCGCCATTGTCAGCCACTCGATCGCGCCGATGGCTGCAAAGATCAGCACAATGTTGCGCTCAAACACCGTCAGCAACAGGATCACGAAGAAGATGAAGGGCAGAGCGTAGAGTACGTCGACAATGCGCATCATGAAATTGTCGACGCGACCACCGAGATAACCTGCCGTCGCACCCCAACTGACGCCGATCACGAGGCTGACAGCCGTGGCGACAATGCCGACCATGAGTGAGATACGCAGGCCGATCATCAGGCGCGCAAGCAGGTCTCGTCCCTGCAGGTCGGTTCCGAGCGGATGCAGGCCTTCCAGCGTCGGCGCAATGGTGCGCAGGTCAGAAATGGTGCTGTATTTGTGGACCCAGACAAATGGCCCGACGACTGCAAACAGAATGAGGAAGCCGAGAATCCACATGGAGACGACGGCGGCGCGGTTGCGGAACAGGCGCGCCCGGGCATCTTCCCAGAGCGAGCGTCCCCCTATAATGGCATTCTGAACCGGTTCGATGCGACCAGTCGGGTCGAGGAGAGGATCAAGATCCGTCATCAATCGTACTTCACTTTCGGATCAAGCAGGGCGTAGAGAATGTCTGCTACAAGATTGAGCAGTACGATCAGGCCCGCATAGACAATGATTGCGCCCATCACGAGCGTGTAGTCACGGTTCAGGGCACCATCGACAAAATATGAGCCGAGGCCGGGCAGGCCGAAAATCTTTTCGATCACCACTGACCCGGTCATGACGCGTGCCATTGCGGGGCCGGCATACGAGATCAGTGGCAGCAAGGCCGATGGCAGGGCGTGACGCGCAATCACCTGGCGTTCGGTCAGTCCTTTGGAACGCGCCGTGCGGATATGGTTGGAACGCATTGTCTCGATGATCGAGGCGCGCATGAGGCGGGAGATGATCGCAATCTGTGGCAGGGCCAGAGTAATTACGGGCAAGGTCATATTGTGCCAGTTCATCCCGATATTCGGATAGGTTCCGAGACCGCCAACCGCGAAGATGCCAGCCCCGAGGGCAAAGATGAAAATTAGGATCGGTCCGGTAACAAAGGTGGGGATCGAAATGCCTGCCATGGCGATCCCCATGACGCTGTAATCCGCCGCTGAATTCTGCCTGAGTCCCGCAAAAACACCCAGCATTGTACCCACCGCTATTCCCAGACCCATGGAGAGAAACCCGATGGTGAGGGAGATGGGCAGGCCGTCTGCAATCAAGTCGTTCACGCTCTTGCCAAGCGTCTTGTAGGACGGGCCAAAATCCCCGGCCAGCACGCCGCCGACATAGTCGAAATACTGCTCGTGAACGGGCTTATCCATGCCGAAATAGGCGAGTTGGGCCTGTTCGATCGCAGGCGGCAGTTTCCGCTCACCATCGAACGGACCGCCCGGCGCGGCACGCATCATGAAGAACGCCATCGTTATGATGGCAAGCATTGTGGGGATTGCAATTAGCAGACGCCTGAACGTATAGGCCCACGGAATTCGGCTGATGACACGTTGAAATGAGGACACGTACTTAAGTTATTCCGCTGCTGGTAATAGGAATTTGATCATGCCGCCGTCACCGACGCTTGGCATAACGATCAGCAATCCTTAGCTTGTAGCGACAGCCGATCAAGACCGCAGACTCAGGCAGGGACACTAAAATATGGCCGATATTCGCCGCGTTACGGAAGCTTTTGCTGTCGCCCCCCAGATTAACGAGGAGGATGTTGCCCAAATTCAGGCTGCAGGCTTCAAAACCATTGTTGCGAACCGCCCAGATGGTGAAGGCGGCGTGGACCAGCCCCGTATGGGCGCGATTCGTGCCAAAGCCGAATCCCTGGGTTTGGCCTTTGTGGCACTGCCTTTCTCAGGCGCCCCCACCCCAGAAGTCGTCGAGCGGATGAGCAATATCCTGAACGAAGCGCCTCAGCCGGTGTTGGCGTATTGCCGCACCGGGACACGATGCATTACGGCATGGGCCCTGACTCATGCCGGGCAGGGTACAGGTCAGGAAATCGTCGATGCTGCCGCAGATGCGGGCTATGATCTGTCGAGTCTGCAATCGCTGCTGTGACCATCCTTCTCACAGATGTTGTGAGCAAGTGGTCACACTTGCGCCGCATTATGTGTGTTGTCAGTGATGACCGGTCATGCGAAGGCCAAGACAGGGAGGCGCTGGCCATGAGGCTGTATGCGCAAGAGGAGTGGAATGGATGAGCGATCGTCTGTGGATCACCGATTTCAAATACGATGACGGCGCCATGCTGGTGAAGAAGACCGGGCACCGCGTTCCGCTCACATTTTCGCTCGCGCACGACATCTTCACCTGGTTCTGCTTCTATTTCTTTGCGCAGACATGGCGCACCTGGCGCCGGGTCACCGGACACAAGCGCCCCACGATTGCATTCTATCCTGACAAGCCACGCCCATGGTATTTCATCTGGCCCGTGACACATGTGTCAGGTGCCAAATTGATTGATGACGTCGCGACCGCTGACATTGTCATGCAGTTTGATGACTCCACCGAAACCGACAATACGGTCCCGATGGTTCGTGATGGGGCGAAACTGGTCAATTTCACCTGTGATGATATTTCAAAATCGACCGTCGCAGCCGCTTTCGGTGAGGCTGCGGGATATTCTCTCGCGGTTGACCCTACGACCCATCAGGGCCGCATGGTCGAGAAGTCTGAATTGAATGCCGCGCATGATGGCCGGATTCTGGAAGGTCCGCTGGATACGCCCCTGCCGGGCAAGACCTATCAGCGCCTCGTCGACAATGAGATCGAAGGCGGTCTGGTCGAGGATCTGCGCTGTTGCATCGTGGCCGGCTCACCCGTCATCGTGTTCCGCAAGCGTCGGCCCTTGGAGCGCCGTTTCCTGAACGAGAATGTTCAGGTTTTGCTCGACGAGCCTCGCAATTGCTACACGAGCGATGAAATTGCCGTGATTGAGCGGTTTGCTGCATCGATCGGACTGGACTGGGGCGGCGTTGACGTCCTACGTGACCGTTCATCCGGACGAATCTACATCGTCGATGCAAACAAGACGGATATGGGCCCGCCCGTGGCGCTGAAGCTTGGCGCCAAGCTGAGGGCTACACGTCGCATGGCGCAGGCCTTTGCCGTCGCCTTTGCTTCGAAGAAGCGCTGATCGCTCCGGCAAGCCAGGATCGCTGCAAGAGACTAGAATAATATGGCTATTCCCTACGTTCGCGAAATCGAGTTTGAATACGGCATCGTAGAGCAGGTTTCCCCGCTCATTCGCCGCGTAATCGCGAACAATCCCGGGCCGTTCACCTATGTTGGCACCGGCGTCTACATCATCGGTCATGGCGAAGTGGCTGTCATTGATCCCGGCCCGGAAGATGCTGAGCATTTCGAAGCCCTAAAGCGGGCGCTGGAGGGGGAGACGGTCACCCACGTTCTGGTCACTCATGGCCATTCCGACCATTCCCCCCTGGCGACGCCTTTGGCGCAGTGGGCGGGTTGCAAGACTTACGCGAAAAATTGCGGCGTACCGACCGCCAAGGGCGAGCTTGGCAGTGCAGACGACCTTGGCTTCATGCCGGATGTCAAAGTTGGCGATGGCGACGTGATTTCGGGCCCCGGCTGGACACTCGATGTGATTGAGACGCCGGGTCACACTTGCAACCATCTCTGCTTCGGCTTGCGCGAAGAGAATGCGTGTCTGTCGGGTGATCACATCATGGGCTGGTCCACGACTGTTGTCGCGCCGCCGGATGGGGACATGGGCGATTACATGCGCAGCCTCGACAAGATTCAATCCAGGAAATTCGACACGCTTTGGCCGACCCATGGCGATCCGGTGCGTGGCCGCGAATTCGTCGACCATTTCATCACGGAATACGCCAACCACCGCCGGGCTCGCGAAGCTGCCATTCTTGACCAGCTTCGGGCGGGTCAGTCCTCGATCCCTGAAATGGTCAAGGTGATGTACGCCGAAGTCGACAAGCGCTTGCATCCAGCCGCGGCCATGTCTGTGCTTGGTCATATGATCGAGCTGATCAAGACCGGTGTCGCGGTTTCTCCGGACGACAAACCCACCGTCCGGTCTCATTTCGAACTGGTGAAAACCCCGGTGTGACGGGCTTGATGTCGGTAAACCCGTCCTAGACTGTTTCAACCTTGTTCGGACGCATCAGCAGGCGTTGGATTGCTTCATCGACGCTGATTGCGCCTTCAATCACATCCGCAACTGCATCACAGATCGGCATGTCGACGCCGCGTTCTGCAGCAATCCGTTTCAGAACCGGCGCGGTTGCGACGCCTTCGGTCACGGCGTTTCGCGCGCCCATGATGTCTTCAAGGGGCTCACCTTTGCCCAACGCCAGTCCGCAGCTCATGTTGCGGCTCGTCTCGGAAGAACAGGTCAGGACGAGGTCGCCCAGCCCTGACAGGCCGGAAAGGGTTTCGCGCTCGGCGCCCAGGGCAAGAGCGAGCCGGGTCATTTCCGCGCTGCCGCGGGCAATCAGCGCTGCATGAGCCGAGCGGCCCAGGCCCTTGCCGAGTGCGATACCACACGCAATGGCGAGCACATTCTTCACCGCGCCGCCGATCTCTGCGCCTAACAGATCATGCGCGAGGTAAGGGCGGAAATTCGGGGTCGCAACAGCGGCGATCAGTTCGGCGCCAAGGGTTTCATTTTTGATGGCAAAGGTCACAGCCGTCGGCAGGCCCATGGCCACATCGATGGCGAAGCTCGGCCCGGACATGACAGCCGGAACCGCTTCGGGCAGCTCGTCGGCCAGCACTTGCGTCATGAATTCGCCTGTCTTCAGTTCGATGCCTTTGGAGCAGAGGACAACTGGTGTGCCGGGGCGGATATGCTCTTTCAGCGCCTGCAAGGTTGCCCGTGTGTGCTGGGCAGGGGCGACAGAAAAGAGCGCGTCCATCAGGTGCAGGTCTGCGAGGTCCGATGTCGCCTTGAGCGCGGGGTTCAAAGGTACGCCCGGCAAGAAGACGGTGTTTTCGTGGTGCGTATTGATGGCTTCGGCCACCTCCGCCTCGCGGCACCAGATCAGCACGTCCTGGGCCTCACGGGTCAGCATCTGGGCAATCGCTGTGCCCCATGCGCCGCCGCCAATGACGCCGAATGTCTTGAAATGTTTCGTCATGCGCCGGAGATTGGTCGAAACCGGGGGGCGGGGCAAGCGGCTCGGTCAGATGAAACTGAACGTGCCACGCTCCTTTTCAAGATCCACGCTGACGGCAACCTTGCGGCCGACGGGCGAGGCATCTTCACGTAACGTCGCGAGCGCAGCGGGGGATGCGACGGCAAGTGCGCGGCGCCCATCATCGAGGCGTACGAACGCGATGCCCTTGTTCGGTCCTACCTTGCCATGCGTGACCGTGAAGGTTTCCAGCGTGCCTTCGCAATCCTCGCCACAAAGTGGGACTTGTTCGGTTGGTGTTGCATAGGATTTTGCGGGTGCGAAACGGGTCGGCTTCTGTGTTGAGTAGATCCCGACCGCTTCCTTTGTCATCCAGCCACCATTGGCGAGCACAAGGCCATAGCTGCCGGGATCTGCGCGAAGGGTCGACACCATTTCGGCGATGCCGTGGAGGGAATAATTGTTTCCGGGGCCACCAAAGAAGGGCAGGCCGCCCGTCAGGGTGAGTGGGCGCGGATCATTCTTCCAGTCGATGCCCAACGCGGCGGTCGAGGAGAATACGGCGCACGGAAAGCAGGAATAGAGATCCAGATGCTTGATATCGCCGGGGGGCTTTGCAGCCTGATCCAATGCGCGATCTATGGCGGTTTGCATCGCCCATGAGCCGTCGAGTCTTGGGCGCAGCGAGATCAGATCGTCGGCGGCTTCGCCTGCGCCGTGAAGATAGACACGCTTGTCTTCCGGAATACCCATTGCGTCGGCTTTGGAGCTACTCATCAGGATCGCAGCAGCGCCCTGGTTCACAGCGTCCTGGGCGATGAACCATTTCAGGAAGGGATCAGCATACTCGTAATTCGCCTTGGACGGTGTTGAAAGAAACTCAACCGAGCGTTCCTCCGGGAATTGAGAATATGGGTTCTTTGCGGCAACAACAGAGAAGGGCTGGAACAGTTCGGCCATGGCCTTGCGGTGCTGGCTTCGCGAATGGCCTTCGCGGGCGGCGATGGCGTTTTCGAACAGGCCATAGAAATAAGCTGGCGCGACGATGCCGTGCTTGATTTCTTCACGCGACAGCATCATCGGGCCCATGCCGCGATCTTCGTAATCCGCATCAGCGCTGTCGGCCCAGTCAATTTCCACATTATTCCGGCGCGCGCCCTTTGAGGCCCGATTGGCCTCGGAACCGGAAATCAGCACGCAGTCAGCATCGCCCGCATGGATACGCGCGGCCATCTCATTGACAAGGGCCTGCGGGCTTTGACCGCCAACTGTTTCATAGATCAGCCTGTCGGGTGCAGCGCCAATATCGCGCGCCAGCGTGCCGGGAAGATTGGTGTTATGTCCATGCGGGTGTGGTGCGCCACCGACTGAATCTTCAAAGATGCGAACAACCGCGATCGTGTCGATGGCCTTGGCGAGGTCTGCACCACTGTCAGATAGAGCCGCCTTGGACGCGTCGACCATGAGTGACAGGGGCGACGGCGCACCGTCTGGTCCGCTTGTTCCATCCCACTGGCTGAGGCTTTGTCCCACGCCAACCAGAACCGGCTGATCACCTTTTGCCATGACACGCTCCCTTATCGTTGTGTGGAACGACACCTAGCGTGCGAAATTCGGCAAGGCGAGCCGGTACGTTGGGGAAGGAGGCTATGATCGGCACCGTGCCCGGTCAGGTGGGCGCGGCGCCATCAATACTGGATCACCCGCCGTTCAGCAGACCCTTTTCGCGCATGAAACCAAGGATGACTTCAGCGGCTTCTTCCGGAGAATTGTTCACCGTGTCGATGCGCAGTTCAGGCGCCTGAGGTGGCTCGTACGGACTATCGATGCCGGTGAAGTTCTTGATCTCTCCAGCGCGGGCTTTCTTGTAGAGGCCCTTCACGTCCCGGTCCTCTGCGACGCTGAGTGGTGTGTCGACATAGACTTCAATAAACTCGCCATCAGCCATCAGATTGCGCGCCATTTGACGCTCAGACCGGAACGGCGAGATGAACGAGACCAGTGTGATCAATCCGGCGTCGGACATCAGGCGTGCGACATTGGCGACGCGGCGAATATTCTCGACGCGGTCAGCATCGGTAAATCCGAGATCGCGGTTCAGGCCGTGACGGACATTGTCCCCGTCCAGCGTGAAAGTGTGCTTGCCTTGGGCAAACAACAGTTTCTGCAGGGCGTTGGCGATGGTCGACTTGCCGGATCCTGACAGGCCGGTAAACCAGAGCACGGCTGGCTTCTGGCCTTTCTGCTCCGCCAAGGCAGACCGATCAACATCCATGGCTTGCCAGTGAATGTTTGAGGCGCGGCGGAGTGCGAAATCGACGAGGCCGAGCCCAACCGTGTCATTCGTCATGCGGTCGATCAGAATGAAGCCACCCATCTCACGATTGACATCATACGGATCATAAGGAATGGCTTGGTCAAGCGACAGGGTTGTAACGCCAATCTGGTTAAGCTCCAGCGTCTTCGCAGGAACATCGTTCAGTGTGTTGACATCAATGCCATATTTCGGCGCATTGACCGTGGCCGCGACAGTCTTCGCTCCCATCTTCAGCAGGTAGCGGCGACCGGGCAGAAGTGGCGTTTCGCTCATCCAAAGCAGGCGAGCCTGGAATTGGTCAGACACTTCGGACGGGTCTTCGGCTGAAACGAGAACGTCGCCGCGCGAACAGTCGATTTCGTCATCCAGTGTGATCGTAACGGATTGTCCGGCGATTGCCTGCTCAAGGTCACCCGTCGCCGTGACAATTCTCTGGACGGTCGACTGCTTCCCGGACGGCATGGATTTGACGCGGTCACCAGGTTGGATCGAGCCCGCAGCAATCTGTCCGGAGAAACCCCGGAAGTCGAGGTTGGGTCGATTGACCCATTGGACAGGCATACGGAAAGGCGTGTTCAGGCGGCGATCGCCAACCGGCACGGTCTCCAGATAATCCATCAGGCTGGGGCCATCATACCAGTCTGTTTCATTCGATTTGCTTGTAATATTCACGCCCTCGAGGGCAGACATCGGGATTGGCTGGATTTCCAAATCCGTCGCCAACTCGTCTGCGAAGGCGTAGAAATCGTCTACGATGTCGTCATAGGCCTGTTGGCTGTAATTGATCAGGTCCATTTTGTTGATGGCCAGCACGACTTTGCGAATGCCCAGCAGGGATGTGATGAAGCTGTGGCGCCGTGTTTGCGTCAAGATGCCCTTGCGCGCATCCACCATCAGGATGGCGACATCTGCGGTTGATGCGCCGGTCGCCATATTGCGCGTATACTGCTCATGTCCTGGCGTATCGGCGACGATGAACTTGCGCTTGTCGGTGGCGAAAAAGCGATAGGCCACGTCGATCGTGATGCCTTGCTCCCGTTCAGCGGTCAGTCCGTCAACGAGCAGGGCAAAGTCGATATTCTCGCCCTGAGTTCCGACTTTCTTGGAGTCGCTTTCGAGGGAGGCCAGCTGGTCCTCGAAGATCATCTTTGCGTCATAGAGCAGGCGGCCGATCAGCGTCGACTTGCCATCATCCACGGATCCACAGGTGATGAAGCGAAGCAGGGATTTATGCTCATGCTTCTCCAGATAGGCGGCGATATCTGATTCAATCAGGTCGTCATTGAGGCGCATCAGAAATAGCCTTCCTGTTTTTTCTTTTCCATGGATCCGGACTGGTCGGCGTCGATAACGCGGCCCTGGCGTTCGGATGTGGTGGTCAGGAGCATTTCCTGGATGATGTCTTCGAGGGTTGCGGCTGTGCTTTCGACCGCGCCGGTCAGCGGGTAGCAGCCAAGTGTACGGAAGCGGACGGATTTGGTGACCGCCGTGCTGCGCAATTCTTCCGGCATTCGGTCATCATCAACCATGATGTCCACACCATTCCAGTTCACGACGGGACGCGGGGCAGCAAAGTAGAGCGGGACAATCTCGATGTTTTCGCGGCGTATATACTGCCAGATGTCCAGTTCGGTCCAGTTGGACAGCGGGAAGACTCGAACGCTTTCGCCCTGATTGATGCGGGTATTGTAAACGTTCCACGGCTCTGGCCGCTGGCGTTTCGGGTCCCACCGGTGCTCGGCTGAGCGAAAGGAGAAAATGCGTTCCTTGGCGCGGGATTTTTCTTCGTCGCGTCGGGCACCGCCAAAGGCTGCATCGAACTTGTACTTGTCGAGCGCCTGTTTCAGGGCGAGCGTTTTCATCACATCTGTGTGCACAGCTGATCCGTGGCTGAACGGTCCGACGCCATCGCGGACGCCATCTTCGTTCACATGTACCAGAAGATCGAAGCCCAGCTCCTTGGCTTTCCGGTCGCGGAACTCAATCATTTCCCGGAATTTCCAGGTTGTATCGACGTGCATCAGCGGGAAGGGAGGGCGCGAAGGATAGAACGCCTTCATCGCAAGATGCAGCATCACCGCCGAATCCTTCCCAACGGAATAGAGCATGACCGGATTTTCGCACTCGGCGGCCACTTCGCGGATGATGTGCAGGCTTTCAGCCTCCAGCCTGTCGAGGTGGGTGAGGTTTTTCAAAACGCGTACAGTCCTTCAAGCATCATCGGTATATGTAAGTTCTTGATATCCCAGATATAGCGGGCTTGCGTGGGCGATAGACCCGAATGTGTGTGACATCCATAATTTGATCGTTCAGCAGAGCTAAAGCATGCAATATGCCCGCCATGAGACGGTTTTGCCCGTCTGTTGTCGCATTCCTACACAAAGTGTCATTATCCTGGCGGATTCAGGCGGTCTAAATACGCTTTACCCGAATGGAGGTAGAGTATGTGCGGAATTGTTGCGATCACAGGTACGGAAACCGTTGCCGGGCGTCTCGTCGATGGCCTGAAGCGTTTGGAGTATCGTGGCTATGACAGCGCCGGCATAGCTGTGCTGGCCGGAGATGCGATTGAGCGGCGCCGCGCCAAGGGCAAGATCGTCAATCTGGAAGCCCTTATGGATGACGCACCGGTAGATGGCCCGACTGGCATCGCCCATACGCGCTGGGCCACGCATGGTAAGCCGAACGAGACCAACGCTCATCCCCACATGTCGGGCAAGGTCGCGATTGTGCACAATGGCATCATCGAAAACTTCCGCGAGCTGCGTGAAGATCTGCAGGCTCGCGGACGGACATTCGAATCCGAGACGGACAGTGAAGTCATCGCACAGCTGATCGATCAGAACATGGCCGAAGGCATGGACGCGGTTGATGCATTCGAGGCCGCACTCAAGAAACTATCGGGCGCTTTCGCCATCGCTGCCATCTTTTCCGGCAAGACGGACTTGCTGATGGGTGCGCGCAAGGGCAGCCCGCTGGTGCTCGGATACGGGCAGGGCGAAATGTTTCTTGGCTCAGACGCCATCGCGCTGGCGCCTCTCACGCGCGACGTGACGTATCTGGAGGAAGGCGATTGGGTCGTCTTGACGCCCACCAGCCATGATGTGCGCAACGCAAATGGTGACCGCGTAAACCGTCCCCGCGTGAAATCCGCTGTGAACGAAGGCCTGATTGAGCGTGGTGAGTATGATCATTTCATGCTGAAGGAAATTCACGAACAACCGGAATCTCTCGCGCGCTCGATCCTGCCCTATATCGACCAGGCAACGCAGACGCTCAATCTGAGCGACGTGGCCGATACGATGTTCGCCAAGGCTGATCGGGCTGTGGCGATTGCCTGTGGCACAGCGTATTATGCCGCCCATACAGCGAAATACTGGTTTGAACAGAAAGCCAAACTGGCGTTCGAGACCGATATCGCGTCTGAATTCCGCTATCGTGAACCTGTGCTGCCTCGGACCGGTCCAGCAATGTTTGTCAGCCAATCCGGAGAGACAGCAGATACATTGGCGGCCCTGCGGTACTGTCGTCAGAACGGCACGCCAGCCGTGGCCGTGGTGAACGTGCCGGAAAGCTCGATTGCCCGTGAAGCGGCCGCGATCGTGCCAACCTATGCCGGGCCAGAGATTGGCGTAGCCTCCACGAAGGCTTTCACCGCGCAATTGTCTGTTCTGGCTGTGCTCGCCCTTAATGCGGCCAAGGCTCGGGGGCATCTTTTGCCTGGTGATGAGGTAATGGCGGTCAAAAGTCTGATGGCGTTGCCACGCAAGGTGACCCAGGCACTTGAGGCACAAGATGATATTCGCGAGATCGCAAAGACGTTGGCCCCTTGCCGGGATGTCTTGTTTCTTGGGCGGGGGCGGTACTTTCCACTGGCGCTGGAAGGCGCACTCAAGCTGAAGGAAGTGTCCTATATTCACGCCGAAGGCTACGCTGCCGGCGAGTTGAAGCATGGCCCCATCGCGCTGATCGAAAAAGACCTTCCGGTCGTTGTGATCGCGCCAAAAGACGATCTGTTCGAGAAGACCATTTCAAATGTCGAGGAAATCCGCGCACGTGGCGCGCGTGTCATCCTCATTTCGGATAAAGCCGGCATCAAAGCTGCCGGTAACCGGGCTGATCATGTGATTTGCTTGCCGGATGGTGATGATATCAGCCTGCCAGTGCTGGCCGCCGTGCCGTTGCAATTGCTGGCCTATCATGTGGCTGTTGCCAAAGGGACTGATGTCGACCAGCCACGCAACCTCGCCAAGTCAGTGACCGTTGAGTGATGAGACGCGCCTGATCGTATCAAATGCGGATCGTGACCACCTGACCTTGCTGGACAGCGTCTTCCTGGCCTGCCTTACTCATGCAGAATGTGGGAGATTCGTGCGTGCCGACCTATGATTTGAAAGAAATTGAAGCCCGGATCGAGACGGTCCTGGCGGAGAAGGGACCCCGGCTCGGCAAAGAGCTGGCTGACGATCTTTATGGCGTTCCACATCTGGCCTTGTGGCAAGCCTGCTATCAGAGCCGCAAGCTGCACGTGTCCCATTTCGCCAGCTACTATTTGCGATTTGATATCACGCGCGACGATCAGGTGCGGCTGAGCCCTTCGATCCTGCGAGATTTCCTGTCCTTCACCTTGTTCGGCTTGCCGGGCCAGCGCGACAAGATGATCGAGCGGCAGGGCACCCTGTCGAACATGCATCGGGAGATCAGCCGCGAAAAGCTGTCGGTGGCCCAAGCCGTGATGAAGCAGGTATTCGTCACTCTGGGACGCGACATTCGCAGCCAACTCTGCGCATTTATCGCGGGCGATCTCGCCTACTATCTCGCGCACAATGAGCCACGGGAACACGTCGCGAGCGGGGAGATGGTGAAGGGCTCGGATATCGATATCATCATCATTCTCAGTGAATCCCTGCCGGAAGATGTGCAGGCCCGGATCGACACGGAGATGACCGCGCTGAAGAATTTCTACTTGCGTCATCCAGAGCACCGGCACGAGATTGATTTCATCTGCAAGCGCAAATCGGTGATGGAGCGGCAATTCCAGTATTCTGACATCCATGACAAAATCGCCAGCAAGATTGCCTATGAGTCCATGTTTCTCGGCGGATCGCTGACGCTGTATATGGAAGTGCGCGATGCGATGGTTCGGACCGGTGTTGACCGCATGATCGAGGGTGATTTCGATCACGCGCTCAAGGATCGCAAAAACGCCATGCACAAATTGCTGGAAGCGCACAATGACACAATTGATGAGGAGACGCGCTCGCTGTTCTACTTCTCGCAAGAACGTGTCGAATTTTCCTGACAAGCTGAGCGAAGTGTTTGCCCCTTGGTTATCTTTGGGGTGGAATATTGCTTGGAAGGCACCGGCCGCAGGACGAGTTGGATGCCGCTATGGGAGGAATCTTCATGATCCGGTATCGCAACATAAAATCGGTGAAGCCCATTCCGCGGTCCATGCTGGCGGCTGCCATGCTGGGTGCGTCGGCCATTGTGCTGGGGGCCTGCGCAGGCGGCGGAGGAGGCGGCGGCAGCTCCGCTGTCACGCCGATGCCCCCTCCACCGCCGCCGCCTCCACCGCCGCCGCCCTCGAATCCGTTTCCTGACACGATCGCAGAGCGGGAACAGTTCGAAACGCGCGAGTACAATGCCACAGTAGGCCTGCCCATTATCGGTGCGTCAGCAGCCTATGCACTTGGCGCGACAGGCCAGGGTCAGACTGTGGCGGTCATCGATACGGGGACTGATTCTGATCATCCCGATCTCCAAGGGGCTGTTGTGCAGATGTTCGATGTCTGTGCGGACACTGCCTGTGCTGGCTTCAACGCTGCTGGAGACCGGGTCACCATCACTCGTCAGGATGGCGATATCGACACCGAAGGCCACGGCACACTGGTTACGGGCGTCATCGCTGCGCGTCGGCAGGACGATTTCAGCAGCGTGTTGGACGATAACACGCCGAACGGCATTCAAGGTGCCGCGTATGAGGCTTCCATAATCGATATTCGGGCTGACTCGCCCGGCAGCTGTGCGCGCACCGGGGAAGATGAAGGTTGCGTCTACAACGACGATACGCTGGTCCGTGCGATCGAATACGCCGTGGCTCAGGGTGCTTCGATCATCAACATGTCTCTCGGTGGCGAGATCGACAATGATCCGCGACTGGAGAACGCCGTCCGCGCTGCGGCCGCGGCGGGTGTGCTGGTCGTCATCTCTTCCGGCAATGAAGCTGAACCGGCAGGGACAGATGAAGATGGCAATGACACCGAGGCGGTCGGGGAACGCCCAACCGAGCCTGCGTACATCGCAGGTGAAACATCTTCACTCGGGCGGGTTGTCGCCGTGGGCGCGGTCGACCCGAATGGCATTCTGTCGGACTTCTCGAACAGGGCAGGCAGTGCGGCGCAGAACTTCTACCTGCTCGCACCCGGTGAGGACGTAATCTCGACTGGCCCGGACGATGATGTTGCATTCCCGGGCGACCCGACGAATGATGCCGACAGTGATGGAGACTATTATCGCATTTCGGGGACGTCATTTGCAGCCCCCTATGTTGCCGGCGCATTGGCGCTCTTGCTGGACGCGTTCCCGAACTTGCAGTCCCAACCTGAAGTCGCTCTCCAGATCCTGCTGGATACCGCGACAGACTATGTAGACACATCACCCGACCTGATCACGGGTGAGGTCGCGGGTGCTGGTACTGACAGCGTTTCCGGTGTGGGCCTCTTGAACCTCGAAGAAGCATTCCGCCCACAAGGCCAGCAGAATCTGGACTTCGGTCTCGAGAAAGTCAGCTTTACCGACGCGCTAGCGCCCAGCGGTGGCGCGTTTGGGGATTGGGCCACCAATTCCGGCGCGTTCAACAGCCTCGTCTTTCAGGACCAGTACCAACGCGGTTTCCGCCTGAATGCCGATGCCATTGCTGCGACCCTGCCGTCAGATGTGCTCGGCTCACGCCTGGTGAATTTTGAAACCCGCGCTGATTGGGCGGCGGGCGAATCCTATGCCGTTAATGCTGGAAACATGTCGTTCAGCTGGTCCCAAGCGCGGTTGCAGGATGATCCGACCGCCCCTTATCAGGAAGACCCGCAATCAACATTCCAGATGCGCTACAGTTTCGGCGAGAGCCAGGTGGAATTGGGACGAGGTGGATCATTGACGCATCTGGCGCCAGATATCTCCCTGCTCAACGAACCCGGTGTCGGGAACGCTTTTTCGACCGGCGGCGCATGGGCGAAATTCAGTCATGCCGTGACGGATGACCTCGTCATGGACATATTCTCTGCCGAGCAGGGCGGTCGCAGTCAGTCCGGCTTCATGTTCGGCCGCGATGCCCAGGATTGGTCAGTTCGTGCGGGCGCATCCTTCATTTCGGATGAAGATACGGCGCTCGGTGGAACACTGCAGGAGCGCTTCGGCGCGCAAGACCAGACCGAGATGACGGCATATTCGCTGGAGGGAGCATGGTTCGTAGGTTCCGACTGGGTCCTGTCTTCAGGAATGGAAATGGCGAGCGTCGACCTGCCAGGTGTTGATGTGGAAGGCATCTGGACGAGCCGCTGGTCGGTGGGCGCAGACCGATCACTGGGTGAGGGGCGGTTGCACTTCATCATGGCTCAGCCGCGGCGAGCCGAGACAGGTTTCTTGAACCTCGATGCGCCGATTGGTGTGGATATGAACAGTCAATTGATCCGGGATCTGGTGCAGGCTGAATTGACCCCCAGCGGTCGGCAAATCGATTTTGAAACGCGCTACACATTCGGACTGACCGACACATGGTCTGGCGAGGCCGCAGCTGTGGTCTCCACGTCGCCCAACCATATCAGCGGTGCCGAAGACCAGGAGGCGCTGTGGATGCGGCTGTCGACCCCATGGTAGGCCGCAGGTCATTGCTGGCAGTCGCGAGTGGGTTCATCCTGACCGGATGCGCCTGGTTGCCGTTTGGCGAAACCGCGTGCCCGGAAATCACGGACACGTCGGCATGGATCAATCGTATGCCGGGCCCGGGTCAGTCCGGGGGCAAATTGCACGTTGTTGTCCGTGTTGCGGATGAGCAGTCCTGGCGGCTTGGCTCTGTTCCGACTGAGGATGAGGGCTTGCTGATCCTCAACCTCACGGAAGGTGGGCCGTCCGTTCCCGGAACGGCAGCTTACCAGCAGTCGCGGAAGCCATTGCCCCAGCGAGTCAAAATAGAATGCCACGGCAAGACTGTGGCATTCATTGACAAAATCACTGTCGCGTATTGAGGCGGCGCTAATTCGCGAGGCGCTTCAATTCATCTACAAGGTCTGTCTTTTCCCAGCTGAACCCACCATTTTCGGTCGGGGTCCGGCCGAAATGCCCGTAGGCCGCGGACGGGCCGTAGATCGCCTGATTCAGCTTGAGGTGCGTGCGAATGCCTTTGGGCGACAGGTCGAACAATTCGCGCAGCGCCGCGGCGATACGGTCCTCGTCTGCATTGCCCGTATCATGCGTGTCCACATAGATTGAGAGCGGCTGCGCCACACCGATCGCATAGCTGACCTGAATGGTACAGCGATCAGCGAGGCCAGCGGCCACAATGTTCTTGGCAAGGTAGCGCGTGGCGTACGCGGCCGACCGGTCCACTTTGGACGGGTCCTTGCCGGAGAATGCACCGCCGCCATGGGGCGCAGCGCCACCATACGTGTCAACAATGATCTTGCGGCCGGTCAGGCCGGCGTCGCCATCAGGTCCGCCAATGACAAAGCGTCCGGTGGGGTTCACGAAAAACTTGTCTTCGTCTGGAAACCAACCATCGGGAAGGATGTCTTTGATCACGGGGCGGACGATTTCACGCAATTGTTCCAGCGTGGCGCTATCCTTGTGCTGATGGGATACGACAAGCGCGTTTACACCGACAGGCTTTGACCCTTCATACTGCAGCGTAACCTGGCTTTTTGCATCAGGCTCGAGCTCGGGGTGTGTGCCATCATGGCGAAGTTGCGCAAGGCGCTGAAGGATCTGGTGCGAATAGACCAGTGTGGCTGGCATCAGTTCCGGGGTCTCGTTCGTGGCATAGCCAAACATGATGCCCTGGTCGCCTGCACCTTCCTCAGCATAGAGGCCTTGTCCAGCTTCGACACCTTGCGCGATCTCAACCGACTGGCCGTGGACGTGATTGGCGATTTCCATGTTTTCCCAATGGAAGCCGTCCTGCTCATAGCCGATCCGTTTGACCACATCGCGCGCCGCCTGGTTCATTTCGTCATGCGTGATGACCGCGCCGTTATTGGTGCGCACTTCACCGGCAAGGACGACACGATTGGTCGTCGTAAGGGTCTCGACGGCGACTTTCGCTGTTGGATCGCGCGACAGGAACAGGTCGACAATTGCGTCTGAAATCTGGTCAGCCACCTTGTCCGGATGGCCTTCGGAAACGCTCTCGCTGGTAAATTCGTGGCTGGCAAGTTTCATGTCTGGCTCTCTATCAGTGTTCTTTTACCGGGCAAAAACGACCGTCTTTCCGGAATTTATGAAGATGCGGTGCTCTGCATGAGCCTTGACCGCGCGAAGCAGGGCGTTGCCCTCCAGATGCCGTCCGCTCTCGATCATGTCAGCCGGGCTGAACGTATGGTCGATGGCTTCGGTGAGCTGGGTAATGATTGGCCCTTCATCCAGATCGGCTGTCACATAGTGCGCCGTCGCGCCGATCATTTTCACGCCGCGGGCATGGGCCTGATGATAGGGGCGTGCGCCCTTGAATCCCGGCAGGAAGGAGTGATGGATATTGATGCACCGCTTTTCGAGACGACGGCAGGCTTCATCACTCAGTACCTGCATATATCTGGCGAGTACGACGAGATCAGCTTGCGTGTCTTCAACGATGTTGAACAGTCGAGCCTCAGCGTCCGGTTTTGTTTCCTTTGTTACCGGAACATGGAACCAGGGTAAGCCCCAATGGGAAAAATCATCCTTGAGCGTCTCATTATTGGAGACGATGCCGACGACATCAATTGGCAACTCACCCCGCCGCGCCGCGTAGAGGAGCGTGTTTGCGCAATGCTCTGATTTCGACACCATCAACAGTGTCCGTACGGCCTCACCTTCGGGATGGACTGACCAGTCCGCACCCAACTCGTGAGCCATTTCCGCCAAATCATCTTCAAGTCCAGCCGGCAGGGCGTCGGTCGTCCCGTGGAAGACCAGTCGTGCAAAGAAGCGGCTGGTTTCCGTATCCCCAAATGTACGCGACGCGGCGATGAAGCAATCATGACGCTCCATCAGTTTTGCCAGCCCTGCGACCAGTCCAACGCGGTCGGGGCAGGCAAATTTGAGGATATAGGGACGTGCCACGGAAGAAGGTTTCCCCTAGTAGCGGTAGTGTTCAGGCTTGAACGGACCGGTCGTCTGAACGCCGATATAGTCAGCCTGTTCGCCGGAAAGCTCTGTCAGCTGAACGCCAAGCTTTTCGAGATGAAGCAGGGCGACTTTCTCGTCGAGGTGCTTGGGCAGCGTATAGACCTTGTTCTCATACTGCTCGCCGCGCACATGCAGTTCGATCTGCGCCAGCGTCTGGTTGGTGAAGGATGCCGACATCACGAAGGAAGGGTGACCCGTGGCATTGCCGAGGTTCACGAGGCGGCCTTCAGACAGCAGGATGATCCGCTTGCCATCCGGGAAGGTAATCATGTCCACTTGCGGCTTGATGTTTGTCCATTCGAAATTGCGCAGGCCTTCGACCTGAATTTCATTGTCGAAATGTCCGATATTGCAGACGATGGCCATATCCTTCATCGCGCGCATATGGTCGACGGTCAGGATATCCTTGTTGCCAGTCGCGGTGACAAAGATGTCGAATTTCGGTGCGGCTTCATCGACCGTCAGGACTTCATAGCCGTCCATCGCGGCCTGAAGGGCGCAGATCGGGTCAACTTCGGAAACGGCAACGCGCGCGCCGGAACCGGACAGTGACGCAGCCGAGCCTTTGCCAACATCGCCATAACCGGCGACGAAGGCTTTCTTGCCAGCCATCATCACATCCGTGCCGCGACGGATCGCGTCGACCAGAGATTCCTTACAGCCATACTTGTTGTCGAACTTCGACTTGGTGACGGAGTCGTTCACATTGATGGCGGGGAAGGGCAGCTCACCCTTCTTCTCAAGCTGGTAGAGACGGTTCACGCCGGTCGTCGTTTCTTCCGACACGCCGCGGATCGCTGCCTTGGTCTTGGCGAACCAGCCCGGCGAAGCGGCGAGACGCTTCTTGATCTGCGCGAAGAGGAATTTCTCTTCTTCCGAGCCCGGCTTCTCTAGGAAGGCCGGATCGGATTCGGCACGCTCGCCGAGGATCAGATACATGGTTGCGTCGCCGCCATCATCCAGGATCAGATTGGCGCCGGTGCCATCATGCCAGTGGAACATGCGGTCGGTGAATTCCCAATACTCTTCCAGCGTTTCGCCCTTATAGGCGAAGACCGGCGTGCCATTCGCCGCAACCGCCGCAGCGGCATGGTCCTGCGTCGAATAGATGTTGCAGGACACCCATTGAACGTCGGCGCCAAGCGCTTCGAGGGTCTGGATCAGGACGGCCGTCTGAATGGTCATGTGCAGCGAGCCGGCGATCTTCGCGCCTTTCAGCGGCTGCGACGGGCCAAACTCTTCGCGCGCGGCCATCAGACCCGGCATTTCTGTCTCGGCGATGGCAATTTCCTTGCGACCATACTCGGCGAGGGAAATATCGGCGACGCGGTAGTTTTCAGCCATATCAATGATCCTTTATATGTTTGTATCGCGGCTAACATGGCGCACATCAAAAGGCAACGCGCGAAGTGCGCGTTACCCGTACTGAGTTCTGATTTCGCGGACGGCTTATTCGTTGAAAGCCCTGATCGCGTCGACGATGCGTGTCTGGTCCGCCTCTTCCAGATAGGGGTGCATCGGCAGCGCAATCACGTGTTTGCTCGCTGCTTCCGTGACGGGCAGCGTGCCGTCCGCGGGTTTGAAGCGGGCGCAGAAATCCTGCTCGTGGATCGGCACCGGATAGTAGACGGCGGTGGGGATCCCCTGCGCCGAGAGATGCGCCTGAAGGCCGTCGCGGTTTTCATGCTCGATGACATATTGCGCCCAGACACTCTTGCCGCCCTCAATGACGCTCGGCACGCGTTTGACATGGCCGGTCAGGCCCGCGGCATAGCGATCTGCCACGATCTGGCGTTTCTCGATCTCGTCAGCGAAGATTTTCAGTTTCTCCAGCAGGACTGCGGCCTGGATCGTGTCGAGGCGGGAGTTCATGCCGACGCGCAGGGAGAGGTATTTCGGGTCATGATGGAAATTGCGCTCGGCCGCATCGGTCGGGGTGACCTTGCCATAGACGCGCAGGGATTCGATCCGCTCGGCGAGTTTGGCGTCATTCGTGATGATCGCGCCGCCATCGCCGTAACAGCCCAGCGGCTTGGCAGGGAAGAAGCTGGTCGTGGCAATATCGGCCCAGTCGGACGGGTGCTTGCCGTTCAGCGTACAGCCATAGCCCTGCGCCGTGTCAGCGATCAGTTTCAGGCCGAACTCGTCGCAGATTGCCTTGATTTCGGGATAGTTGGCGGGCTGCCCGAACAGGTCGACGGCGATCACGACTTTCGGCGTCAGCTTGCCCTCGGCTTTCACGGCCTCAATCTGCTTGCGCAGATGTGCCGGGTCCATGTTGTAGGTCTCTGGCAGAATGTCGACGAAGACCGGCGCAGCACCAAGCCAAGGCACGACTTGAGCCGTCGCGACGAAGGTGAAGGATGGGCAGAAAACGGCGTCGCCGGGCTTCAGTTCCCACGCCATCAGCGCGAGCGCGAGGGCGTCTGTGCCATTGGCGCAGCTGACGGAATGCGCAGCGCCACACCAGGCCGCAAGCTGGTTTTCCAACTCGGAGACTTCGGGGCCAAGGACGTATCGCCCGCTTTCCACCACGCCCTGAATGGCCGTATTGATTTCGGCTTCGATGCGCTTGCGCTGTGCTTGAAGGTCAATGAAGGGGATGGACACGAGGAACCTGCCTGTTCTGCGATCTGATGCTGGCCGAATACGATCAACCCATAATGGGTGCAAGTCACGAGCGGTTACAGACTAATTCTGCGAATGTTTTCACACTCATGCCTGCGGGGAGTCGCAGCATGAGGGATTGTGAACGAATGCGACTGAATAATGTGCCGATTGGTTGCTGTGACAGCGGACTTGGTGTAGCCCGGAAGGCGGGCCGGGGCGACCATGACAGGGGCGTAATGTCTGGAATTGAACGACTGGCAAAAGCCGACAGGGCGCCGTTTTTTTTTCTCGGTTGCGGGCATGTCGGGAAGTTTGCTCTGATACGGAGTCGCAACCCAATCCCTTTTTGCGAAATTACAGGATTTGCTAAATGAAACGATATGTCGTGACGGGTGGCGCCGGATTCATCGGATCTGCGCTTTGCCACCTGCTATTGTCGGAAAGCGACGCCGAAGTCGTGGCTGTGGACTGCATGACTTATGCGGCTAATCAGGTCACGCTTGACGAATTGAGCTCTCAGGCCAGTTTCCGTCACATAGACGCTGATGTTCGAGATGTTGCGCGCATGACGGAGATCGTTCAGTCGGTCAAACCAGACGTCGTTTTTCATCTGGCCGCTGAGACGCATGTTGATCGTTCGATTGATGGACCTGCTGAATTCGTCACGACCAATGTTGTGGGTACGTATGCGATGCTCGAAGCGGCTCGGACATATTGGTCTGACCTACCTGACGAGGCAAAGCAACAATTTCGCTTCGTACATATTTCGACTGACGAGGTGTTCGGCTCTCTGGGCGCGGAAGGCCATTTCAGCGAGACGACGCCATATGATCCGTCATCGCCTTATTCTGCCAGCAAGGCCGGGTCTGACCATCTGGCAAGGGCGTGGCAGCGCACTTATGGGCTGCCGGTTGTGGTCTCGAATTGTTCAAACAATTACGGACCGCGCCAGTTCCCCGAGAAACTCATACCCTTGATGGTCCTGAACGCTCTGGAAGGCAAAGCCCTTCCGGTGTACGGCACGGGAACCAATGTGCGCGACTGGCTGCATGTTCAAGATCACGCCCGCGCCCTTAAGATGATGGCTGAACATGGCGTGCCTGGTGAGGTCTACTGTGTTGGCGGGGGCAGCGAGCGGACAAATCTGCAAATCGTGCACGAGGTCTGCCGAATCCTGGACGCCCGGCGTCCGGAAAATGCTCCTCATGCAGATCTGATCGAATTTGTAACCGATCGTCCGGGGCATGATTTCCGGTATGCGATTGATGCGTCCAAGATCGATACGAAATTGGGCTGGACCCCAAGGCAGGATTTCGAAGCTGGTCTTGAAGAGACAATTGACTGGTATTTGACGCATGAGGCCTGGTGGCGGCCCCTGCGAGACAAGCACTATAGTGGCGAGAGGCTGGGTGTTAAGGCATGACACGCATTCTTGTCGTTGGAAAGTCGGGGCAAGTCGCGCAAGCGCTGGTCTCGGTAGGGGGTGATCGGATCATTTGTCCGGGGCGGCCGATCGTGGATTTGCTGCACGCAGACTCGCACCTCAGCGCGCTCGACCGTTATGAGCCCATGGCGGTGATCAATACGGGAGCATTTACCGCAGTCGATGGCGCCGAGGCAGATGCTGACGGCGCCTATGCCCTGAATGCTGAAGGGCCGGGCTATTTGGCGGTTGCGTGCGCTCGGCGTGGCGTGCCGCTCATCCACATGTCGACAGACTGCGTGTTTGATGGCGCGAAGGATAGTCCTTACACGCCAAATGACACACCGAATCCGTTGGGCGTGTATGGCAAGACCAAGCTTCAGGGGGAGGTGGCTGTTCGCGAAGGGACTGAGCGATCCCTGGTTGTGCGGGTGTCGTGGATATTTTCGCGATTTGGTGGAAATTTCGTGCGGACCATGTTGAGGGTGGCGCAGACCCGCGACGCAGTGAGTGTTGTGAGTGATCAAGTTGGTTGTCCAACGCATGCGCCCGATCTCGCACGGGCTCTGATCACAATCGCTGAACACGCGGCCAAGCCTGGCTTTGATAACTGGGGTGTTTACCACGTTGCAGGGGCGGGAGAGACCGATCGCGCATCCATGACGCGGCGGATCTACGAGGTCAGCAAGGAGCTGGGCGGTCCGGTCGCCGATGTGAACGGTATTTTGACGGCGGACTATCCCACGCCGGCGCAAAGGCCCCTGAATGCGCGGCTTGATATGGCCGAGACCCGCCGTGTTTTCGGAATTGAAATGCCTGACTGGAATATTGGCCTTTCCGAGACGGTTTCCGCGATTATTGCCGAACCTGCACAATAAGGCTTTCGACCCGTGCGAAGACACTTTTCAGCTGCACATTCGGCGTCGAATTTTTATCTTCTTCGCCCAGTCCCGATGAAAATCGGCATGTGTATACGCAAGACGCGCGGCCGGGCGATGGCAGTGCAGCTTAAATTCAGTTAGCGGTTGACCAGCCTCGCCGAGATGGTCCAAACCAAGCGGATAATTGCTATGTGGAGTGTTGGCGGATGAAGGGCATCGTTCTGGCAGGCGGGACGGGGTCTCGATTATTCCCGTTGACCAAGGCTGTCTCAAAACAACTGATGCCGGTTTACGACAAGCCGATGATCTACTACCCGCTGAGCGTACTCATGCTTGCCGGTATTCGAGACGTTCTCATCATCACGACGCCCGAGGATCAGTCCCAGTTCAAACGACTGCTGGGAGATGGGTCGATGTTCGGAATCAACATCGAGTTTGCCGTCCAGGAGCAGCCGAACGGTCTGGCCGAAGCGTTTATCATCGGCGAGGACTTTGTGAAGGGCGGCCCGTCAGCCCTGGTCCTTGGGGACAACATATTCTATGGCGCCAATCTCGGCTTGATGTGTGCGCAGGCGGCTGCACAGGCCGACGGAGCGACGATCTTTGCCTACAAGGTTGCGGACCCGCAGCGCTATGGTGTGGTGTCCTTTGATAAAGACTTTAAGGCGTTGACGCTGGAAGAAAAGCCGAGCGCGCCCAAGTCGAACTGGGCGATTACCGGCCTCTATTTCTATGATGAACAGGTCGTCGATATCGCACGCGATTTGAAACCGTCCGAACGAGGTGAACTCGAAATCACCGACGTCAACCGCGCCTATCTGGAAATGGACAAGCTGAAAGTGAAACAGCTGGGTAGGGGATATGCCTGGTTGGACACTGGGACACATGACAGTCTGCATGAAGCATCCAGCTTTGTGCGTACGATCGAGCACCGGCAGGGCGTCAAGATCGCCTGTCCGGAGGAGATTGCTTTCGAAAAGGGCTATCTCGGGCGCGAAGAATTGCTTCATGCCGCAGACCAGCTCGGCAAGACAGAATACGCCGTTTACCTGCGTACACTTGCAAACCAGAATTGAGGACAGTGATTGATGAATGTGCGTGACCTTGGCCTTGATGGCGTCAAGGAAATCGTCCCGGCACGCTATGGCGATGCCCGTGGCTATTTCAGCGAGACCTACAATCACCAACGTTTTGTTGACGCTGGAATTGAATTGGACTGGATTCAGGACAATCACTCCTTCTCTGCAGAGAAGCACGTGTTGCGAGGCCTCCACTTCCAGACCCCTCCCTTTGCCCAGGACAAGCTTGTGCGCGTCGTTACCGGTGCGGTATTCGATGTGGCCGTGGATATCCGCAAGGGATCACCGAACTTCGGCCGGTGGACGGGGGCCACATTGACCGCGGAAGCGGGAAATCAAATCCTGGTACCGAAGGGCTTCGCGCACGGATTCTTGACGCTGACGCCAGATGTACATGTCATCTACAAGGTCACGGCGCCCTATGCTCCGGACAATGATCGTTCTATTCGGTATGATGATGCGGAAATTGGAATTGAATGGCCTCTGGACGGCGCCGTGCCGCAACTCTCCCAGAAGGATGAACAGGCCGGCAGTCTGCAGGACACTGATACGGGATTTGTGTATCAGGGCTGATCAATCGATACCGTGATATTCCTTGTACCACGCGACAAATCTTTCGATGCCATCCTTGACGGATGTGGAGGGCCGGTACCCGACGGCTTCCGTCAACTTGGTCACATCGGCATAGGTGTTTTTCACATCACCCGGCTGCATCGGCATCAAGTGGCGTGTGGCCTTGCGCCCCAGGGAGTTTTCCAGAGCCTCCACATAATCGAGCAGTTTTACGGGCTGGTTGTTGCCGATATTGTAAATCCGGTACGGAGCATTTGACGTTGCCGGGTCTGGCGCGCTCGCGTCCCAGTCCGGATCAGGCTCCGCGACCTTTTCTGCAATTCGAAGGACGCCCTCAACGATGTCATCGACATAGGTGAAATCGCGAGACATCTCTCCATTGTTGAAGATGTTGATTGGCTCACCGCGGACGATCGCGTCCGTAAACAGGTACAGCGCCATATCGGGCCGCCCCCATGGTCCGTAGACGGTAAAAAATCGTAATCCTGTGGTGGGTAGGCGATACAGGTGGCTGTAGGCATGTGCCATCAACTCATTTGCCTTCTTGGTGGCGGAATAGAGTTGTAGCGGATGGTTCGCCCCGTGAGATTCACTGTAGGGAGATGTCGTATTCGCGCCATAGGCGCTTGATGTCGATGCGTAGATCAGATGGGGCGTTTTGGCTGTTCGGCAAGCTTCCAGCATGTTGGCAAAGCCGACCAGATTTGACGATACGTATTCTTCAGGATGGGTGATCGAATGGCGCACCCCAGCCTGAGCGGCCAGATGAATCACGCGATGAAAGTCATGTGACTCAAAGCAGGCGTTCAGCTCTGCTGCGTTCTCGAGATTTCCCTCGACAAAGTTGAACGAAACGCCTTCTTTTGCCGATGTGTTTTCCAGCTCTTTCAGACGCGCCCGTTTCAAGGCGGGATCGTAATACGCATTCAGATTGTCGAACCCAACGACTGGCACGCCCCGTTTGAGAAGCGTGTTTGCCACATGAAATCCGATAAACCCTGCGCTGCCGGTGACCAGGTAGGTTTTGCTATCTGTGGCTGAGGGCATGTAATCGAATTCCGTGATGGTTCAGGTGAGGGCAGGGACCAATCCAGTTGGTCGTTGCGATACAGAGCGGGCAATCTTGTTGATACTGCGTCGCGGGCGGGCAGGCTAGGTGTCGCGTTTTGCCCAGAAGTTCAAAGTTCCCAACTCTCCCAAGTGCGACATGGGTTTGCTGCGGCTGCGCTTGGCATAGTTTCCAGACTTTCCGATCTGGTACCGGAAGCCGAGGCGCGTGAGGATCGAAAGAACATCGTCCAGGGCGATATCAGACGGGTTTGCGCCGAGATGCCATTCCACGCACATTTGTCTGACATTGGCGAGAGCATCCCCAGCGGCCATTAGGACTTCCCCTTCAGCGCCTTCGATATCCAGTTTCAGGAAGTCCACCTCGCGATTAAGATAATCAGCCAGAGGCACTGTTTCGATTGTCAGCTCCTCAATTTCATCGCCAAATGTCCTGCGCCGCTCGGTGAGGGATCCTGCCATACTGTAGTCTCCGGACATGAAGAATGTGGCGGTGCCCGGTTTCGCGGCCAAGCCTTTTTTCAACACTGTTACGTCACTCAACTTGTTGCGGGCGACATTTTTCGACGCCAGATCGTGAAGGAAGGGAACAGGCTCGAATGCCAGAACCTCTGCATTCGGATAAAGTTCCTTGAAGTAGACGCTCGACATCCCGAAATTGGCGCCAGCGTCGATAATGTAGGGCTTCTTCTGATCGGTATCGAAATAGTATTCCTGATCCATGAGGATTTCATGGATCAACGTCCAGATCGCATGCTTGTCAACATAGGTCAGCGTTGAATCGCGCATCAGGAATTCCTGCCCGCGGCACAAATGTTCGGTGAAGAAATCTCGCAGTACGATATCGTTTGGAAAACCACCATCGGGAATGGAGGCTGTCTCCAAATCTTTCAGGACCGGGCTGTCGCCGTAATACACTTTCAGTCTGGAAATCATGTCCAGGTACTTCGAAAATCCGTCCAATTGGCGCTGCTTCATGGGCCAGGTGCCGGACAGGACGCCCACTGCTTCTCTTTCATTGAGTTGAGAGGTTAGGATGGAATTCCGGACGGAGGAAAGTTCACCAATCGCGGCCTGCACTTCCCCATTTCCGAAGAAGGTCTTCCGGTTCGTCTCACTCAAAGTGTACTCGATAAGGAAGCGGAGATCGTTTCCGAGCGCGTTTCGGATTGACGTGGTCGCAATAGCTGCGGCCTGGACTTCTTCCTTTCCGAAGAAGGTTTTTCGGTTCTCTTCGCTCAAGGCAAATTCGGTGAGGAATCGAACGTCATTTCCAAGCGTGCGACGGATGGATGTGGTCGCAATAGCTGCGGCCTGGACTTCTCCGTTTCCAAAGAAAGCTTTTTGGTTGTCGTTGTTCAAAGCATACTCGGTGAGGAAGCGGAGATCGTTTCCGAGCGCGTTTCGGATTGACGTGGTCGCAATAGCTGCGGCCTGGACTTCTCCGTTTCCAAAGAAGGCTTTTTGGTTGTCCTTGCTCAGCGCATACTCGGTGAGGAAACGGAGATCGTTTCCGAGCGCGCTTCGGATTGACGTGGTCGCAGTAGCTGCGGCTTGGACTTCTTCCTTGCCGAAGAAGGTTTTTTGGTTCTCTTCGCTCAAGGCAAATTCGGTGAGGAATCGAACGTCATTTCCAAGCGTGCGACGGATGGATGTGGTCGCGGTTGCGGCGGCCTGAATTTCTCCATTTCCGAAGAAGGCTTTTCGATTTTCTGCGGATAAAGCCGATTGCACAAGAAAACGGACATCCTTGCCAAACTTGTCGCGGATGCCACTCTGCTTTGATGCAATGGTCCGGATACGGCCATCCGCGAAGAACGCATTGCGGTTCTTGTCGGCCGAGACTGAATTGATCAGGAACTCGACATCTCTCCCAAGCCTTTCCCGTATCCAGGGCAGGGCAAGAAATCGATCGCGCATGCTGGGTCGGCTGGCCACGCCATCGAGGAGCTCCGGCGAATCATCGACGAACGCGCTCAAAAGATCGGATTTTTCCTCAGCAGATGTCGTGCGTTTGACTTCAGCAAGGAGGAGTTGCCTGAACCTGCTGCTTTTCAACAGCAGTCGGCAGAGTGTGGAAATCAGTCTCTTCATAATCGGGCGCTTTGGCTATTTGCGATGAGGAATGGCGGCAGTGTATCTGACCCGCCCGTACAATTTGGGGCGTTAACTCGACACTTTGAAGATATTGTATTGATACTGCATGCTGATCGGGTTCCACACCATAAAGCGATTGGGTGATACTTTGAGTTCAAGGATCGCGTCGCGCCACAGATATGCATTGCCTTCGTGGATGGATATCGTGACAACATAATACCCGGCAGCAAATGGAATGTCGGCAATATTCACACGACACAGGACCCTGCTGTCGCCATTCTGCTTCAACAGATCACCGTTCAAGGTGGAGATGGTTGAAAGGCGTTTGCCGTCCTTTGTGTGGAAGACGAGAGAGACGTTCAGGTCGTTGATCGGTCGTTGTGGCGTGAAGCCGAATTCAATGGCGAATGGCTTGTTTACCTGAAGCGCATTGGTCGGCTGGCCCTCCGAAAGCACGACAGCGCGGAAATCTTGAAAGCCGGTAGGTTCTATGTGCCCACCATAAAGCTCTTCGACCTGATTTTCGGAAATGGTCGGTCGTTTCCACTGAAGCTGTGGGTTCTGGGCCAGGAAGCTCTTGTCGGGATCGTCGATGACCTTGTTGTCCTTCGGCGTCAGATTGCTCCAACGCTGCGCGATTTTTGCCGAAAGGGGCCGGGCAGGATGTGTAGGAGCGTGCTGCATCGGGGGGCTGGCCTCGGTCAGGGCCGCTGCCGGCTCTGCATTGCGCGACATCTCCTGATCAATGAATTCTAGATATTGCGCCGTCACCTGGTCAACCGGACCGTCAGCCTGCAGTTCGCCCGCATGAATCCAAAGTGCACGGTCGCAGAACTGCCGGATGCTGGTCATCGAGTGTGACACCAGCAGCATGGCAACTCCCTGCTGTTTCATGGTCTGCAAGTGCAGCTTGCATTTGTTCTGGAAGGCCAAGTCTCCCACAGACAAGGCTTCATCGATCACAATGAGATCGGGTCGCAGAAATATGCAGAGGGCGAAACCAAGCCGCGATTTCATGCCGGAGCTATAGGTTTCCACTGGTCCATCAATAAAGGCGCCGACCTCGGCAAAGTCTATGATCTGTTCCACAAGCTCTGGACTGCGCTTTGGACTGATTCCGCGCATGCGCATGCCGTTGAGAATGTTTTCACGACCACTTAGCCGTTGATTGAATCCCGCCCCCAGATTGATCAGCGCCTGGATCTCGCCATTGATTGAGACGTGACCCTTTGTCGGCGCAAGAAGACCGGACAGCAGCTTCATGAGCGTTGTCTTCCCGCTGCCGTTTCGGCCGATCACGCCCACGGCATCTCCGGGACGAATATCCAGGCTCACATCACGCAGGGCCCAGAATTCTTCTTCATCGCGGTCATGCTTTGGAGGGAGGCAGAAGATGTTGCCCAATATGTCGTTGAAATTGCGCGACACATTGTTCTGCCGCCGTCTGGGAAAACTACGGCCGATCTGCGAGGCGGAGATGATGGGGCGTTGCGTACTCACGTCAGACATAAGCTCTCATGGTACGATGATAAGCGAACCAGCTGACGCAGAAGAGCGCCATGATGCCGAGGGCAACATAAAAAAGCGGCAGGATGTGGGACAGGCTGGGCGAGAGCAGGCAAAAGCGCAATTCCTCAATTGTCAGAGCAACCGGATTGCCATGCTTGAAAATGGCGAGCCCTCCGGTGAGCGGGAAGACCGCGCCCGAGAGGTACAGCATCGGCCGGGCAATTACGCCAACGGCCAGCTTCAAGTCGCCGGAAACGAGCGTAAATGGCGCAAAAAACAGACCTACCGCGACTCCGCCGAGGGCGCAGATTGGCGACATGGCAATGAACAGCAACGCATTCTGCCATTCCAGCAATCCCTGTGCGGCCGCGAGGCCGAGCACGATTGGGACACGCATGCAGAGCAGGAACAGGGATCTGAACACCATGGCCATTATCAGGCTTTCAGGCGGCATGGCATAATTGCCGATAAGTCCACTCGCGCGCTGAAGCGATGTCAGGGACATCATCATGCCGTCGAAGAATGTTTGCCAGATCAGGATGCCACTGACAGCAAAGAGGGAAAACGGCATGTTGAGCCCGCTGACTTCCAGCGACCCACTGCTGCGCAGGGCGATGAAAACGCCAGCGATTGCGAGGGGCTCGATAAAAGCCCAGAACAGGCCCATCTTCGTGTGAACATACTCGATGCGAATATCTCGGGCGGCAAGGTTCCAACCCTGTCGTGGTGCGCTGGAAACTCCGCCGAACATGTCGGCGAGGGTCTGCTTTGCCTTGCTGAAAGCCGCTGAACTCAACTGCACTACTCCTTCGTCTCCATTATCGTCATTGACGCAATGGGCCGATGTATTTTTACGGCTCGAAATGCGGACACCGGACTTTGGTCCGGTTTCGGGTATTTTTCGCTGGTTTGGAGTCGCAGGCAAGGCGGTCAAACATGAAAAATAAAATAGAATTCAAGGTTTTGTGGCCTTTTTGTGTGGTTCCGTCTGATGGGCTGTGCCCGCCACAGATTCAAACAGCGCCACGATCCGTGACGCACTTGCTGACGGGTTATGCCCCCGCGATACGCGCTTTGACAAGTTCTCATCAACGGCCCTGCTGGCCGTCACCAGGGCGCTGACGTCGCGGCCCATTGCCTTTGCGTCGAAGTCGGCAATGAGATGTCCGGCTTCATAATTCCGCACAAGGTCAGCAGCGCCGCCCCCATCCGCAAAGGCCAGCACAGGCACCCCAAGCATGCCGGCCTCGATGGCGACGCGCGGATAGGGGTCTTCGCGCGAAGTTATCAGCACGGCGGACGCTCTGCGAAAGTAAGCATATGGGCGAGTTTTGACGCCTGGAAACAGCACATCTGATTCAATGCCAGCCTCATGGACGGTGTGTTTGAGGTTTTGCATCATCTCGCCATCGCCGAGCCATGCAAAGACCAGCCGGCCAGCGCCGTCATGCCTGTCGAGGGCTGTTTTGGCAGCCTCAACGAACAGGTCGGGTCCCTTGCGAGGGATCAGGCTTCCAGCGCCAATAATGAGTGTGTCCGGCTCGCCCAGTTTCAGGTCGTCATTCACGTCGCCACGCGCTGCATCAGCGACGGCCATTTGCTTCGGGGTTATTTTAACGGCCGGAGGTTCGACCCGCAGTTTTGCGTCCGGCACGGAGAAGTCCTGCGACAAGTCCCTCATGACGCTGCGGGACGCGCACAGAAACATGTCCGTCTTGTTCATCGTGCTCTTGAGACGCCGCGCATCAAGCGCGCGGATTGTCGGCCCCATTTCACGCACGTGCGTGACGATTGGGGTGTCGAGATCAAGCTCGTCAACGACATCGCCGCAATGCGTTGTATTTGCGTAGATGATGTCGGGCTTCCAGTTCCGGATCTCCTGTCGGAGTCTTGCGGTGCGCTGCCGATCTTGCCGTCCGAGACAATAGGGTCTGTCCGGCGAGCGCACGCATTTTATTGCCATAAGTGGGTCGAATCGCAGGGCTGTGCTCAATCCGTCGGACAGGTCGAATTGCGGTGAATCGCGCCAGATATGGGTTGGGGCCGTTTCGCGATAGGCCCCGCCCAACTCGCCATCGCGCCGCAGGATGATCGTCAACTCATGGCCCAGCGATATCATCTCCCGTGCCAATTGCAGCGCACTGATCGGGGCGCCGGTACGATCGGCAGCATGGGAAATCATGAGAATGCGCATGGCTATGACTTGTCAGGGAACAGTGAGTGAAAGTCGACTCTGTCGAACACGTCCAGCTTTCCCCCGATACCCGCATTGTATATGCGGCGCCCTGCGTCTTCAAATGCCGTGCGCGCAACGCCAAAGGCCTGATTTTGCAGGTCGAAATTTGGTATGCCGATGACATCCCCGACCTGGTAGTAGTCTTTCGTGAAATGCGCCTGATTCACCAGATCGATATTCTCTTCCGACACGTGGATCTTACCCGGCGGGAATTGTTCAGCCAGCGGTCCATAGTCCATGTCTACGCCGATCAGATAAACCGGATCGCAGCCAAGATGGTAGGCGAGCTGGAGCGCAATGTAGCTGATTGTGGATCCAAGGTAGACCGAATGAGAAAAGTCACGCGAAAACTGAATGCCGGGATCCGTCCAATAGGCTTCGTCGGCAAGCCGCGCATTCATGAACAGGAGGTCGTTCCAGGGGCGTGCGATCCCATGCGCATTGTAGATGGCGGCAATCTTCAGCGGACCATATATGTTTCGAATATCCTGACCACGAATTTCGGTTTGCTCAATGTCCTCGAATAACAGGTAGTCCGGGGTAAAGCCCCATTCCTGAAACGCCTTGTAGGCACCGTTTGAGGCGATCGTGATTTCGTTCTTCAGCGCGGAAAGGTCCATATTGCGAAGGCTGGGGCCATTGCCCAGCACGAAGGCGCGGCGGCCCTTGCCCGAATTCTTCAGTGCCGCCAGCTTGCGCTCGTCACCCGGCACGATGCCAATGCGAAGACCGCGTGCATCCCGTTTCAGGCCGATACGGTCAAAATAACGCTGGCGGGCATCGCGCAGGCGCAGATACCCCAGTGGGTACTTCCATTTGGGAAAGTGGCGGGACCAGCTGATCATTGGGCGACCACTTTGGTACTGAGAAGAACAGGTGGGCTTGTGAGATCGGCGAGATAGCGGCGCATGATCATGGATAAGGGCTGTTCATGATCAGGAATAATACACATGAACTCAAAGCGATCTTTTGGCGAATCGGTCAGGGCGAAAGCACCTGCACGCTAGACGCCTCCGATCCCCGTTTCAATCTGCTAGCAGGTCAGGCGGCTGCGTGTGTTCAGGCGCCGCTGGTGATTGAAGTGTTCAAGCGCTGTGGCAGTCGGCCATCATACTTGATAATTTGAGGGACACGGCCTATCGCTGGCCCGGACGAGCCCTGACCTCTTCTGGGGGCGCAACTTACAGATTGAAAGTGAGACTATCGTGGCTGCAGATACCCAGTTCCTGAACGACTATTTCGGCAGATTGGAAACCTTCGCGCGCCCCAATGACGCGGTATTCGAGCAATTGGGGCAGGTGCGAGACCTGTGGGTCCGGTCGAAAAACGCCGGTGGCAAGGTGATCTTCATCGGCAATGGTGGGTCTGCGGGAATTGCATCGCATCTCGCGATTGATCTTGGCAAGAACGGCCACATTCCGGCGGCATGTTTCAATGATGGCGCTCAAATCACCTGTCTCTCCAATGATTACGGATTTGAGAACTGGATTGCCCACGCTTTGCGCATTCAGGGCAAACCAGAAGATACGCTGGTTGCGATCAGCTCGTCCGGTGGCTCAAAGAACATTCTCAATGCTGTCGAGCAGGCTCGCAAAATGGGGATTTCCGTTACGACGTGTTCCGCAATGAACCCGGAAAACCCGCTTCGCAAACTCGGAGATGTAAACCTCTGGGCCGACAGTCACGCCTACAATATCGTCGAGACGGTTCACCAGTTCTGGATGATGGCCGTTATCGACATGATCATCGGCAAGGCCGAGTATCCGCCGAATTGATCGGCAAAAAATTCAGATACCAGAGCTATTGTTCTGGTGTCTGGCCTAGGGCGGACTCGGCAAGTGCCGGTGAAGAATCCAGCGCAAAAAGTGTTTCGAATACCGTATCGCCAATCAGCTTGTTTCCCTGATGGTTGGGGTGGCGGGGATCGTGGTAGAGTCCTGTTTTTCCCGCAAATACGTCGCTGATGTCCGTGCAGTAGGCAAGTTCTTCGCAATGGCGGCGTGCTGCCGTGTAAAAGACTGCCGCTTTTTCAGCGTAGTCAGGTTTCGAGCTGAGCATTGCGGCGTAAAGTTCAGCTTCCGAATCTGTCGGTATGTAACCTGGTTCGATTCCCATGGCTGGCTGCAGGAATACATGGAAGCGTGCGCCCATTTGCGCGCTGGCTGCATTCATCAGCTCGACGTTGCGGCGCCACATTTCTGCATCTGTCATTTCGTAGCTAGAACCTGCTGTCACGGTGAGCTGAGTGTCTTTCTCGCCGCCTGATCTCATGGCGGCCACTAGGTTCGGCATGAAGCGTGGCGGTTGGTGTCCTTTGCCGGCGAGTGTTCTGAGCATCACGAGCTGATAGGGGCTGACCATGGGGTGCTCGCGCAGGCTGTGTGAGAAGTTCAGATCATTGACGCCGCTAAGTGAGACCACAACATCTGGCGCAAGCGCCGGGACATCGCGAATAAGCTTTAGCAGTTCCTGATTGGTCGAGTATCCGGATACCGCGCCATTGTAGACGACCGCAGGTCCTGTCGGGCCTTCATTGAGGCGCGTGAAAAGGGTTTCGCTCCAGGCCCCCCAATCGCTCTCATAGTAGGGATCGCTCGTACTGCCACCGAGCACAACCAAGCGCAGCGCAGCGCCACTCGTCTCGTCGCCTGATGTCCGGAAACCGGGCCGGCGCCAAGCGGGCTCAGACGTAGGGCCGCCCGCTGGCCGCGCATATCCAAGTTGCGGGTCGAGTACATTCAGTCCCTGCGACAACCGACGGTCTACGACGGTTTCCTTTTTGCCCTGCTTGTCGGAAGACTGCCAGACCAGTGAGTATTGAGGTGCACCCTTTGCGCCCAGATACGCTCTCGCCATCAGGTCGGTGGCCAACAACAGAATCAGCGTTGCCAAGATTGTGAGGATACTGAGCACGATCTTTGCCTGACGGCTCAAGACAACGTTATGCGGTGTTTCCGAAAGTGGTTGTTCGTTCATGTCTCAGGCACCGCTCAGTGTTGTCTTTGGTGATCGTGTCAATCGAGATCGAAAGCGTTCTTATAGTCAAGCACGAGGGCAGGATCCTGATCCGACTTGCGCAGTATGGCGCGGCCGCAGACCAGTAGATCCATCTCCGTTCCCATCAGGCAGCGGAATGCGTCGCCAGGAGATTCCACAATGGGCTCCCCGCGAACATTGAAACTGGTGTTCACAACAACTGCGCAGCCGGTCCTCTGCTTAAACGCGCTGAGCAGCTTGTGGTAGAGCGGGTTCGTCTCGGCATGCACCGTTTGCACGCGCGCGGAATAATCAAGATGGGTTATTGCCGGGAGCGTCGAGCGGATGTCGTTCACGCGATCGATGCCCTCTTTGGAGGAACTGTCTGATTCAGGCTGTACGCGCAGTCGATCGACAACATCCGCGACGAGCAGCATGTATGGACTGTCGCTGTTCAGGTCGAAATAGTCTGCTGCATCTTCGGCCAGTACGGACGGGGCAAAGGGGCGGAAACTTTCGCGAAACTTGATCTTCAAGTTCAGGTTGCGCTGGGTTTCCGGATTTCGTGGGTCGGCAATGATCGACCGGCCGCCCAATGCGCGAGGGCCAAATTCCATACGCCCCTGAAACCAGCCAATTGCCATACCGCTATCCAGCGCTTTGGCGGTGGTTTGGATCATCGTGTCCTCGTCCACGACCTCGAATACAGCGCCGGCTGAGGTCAAGGCTGCGTTGATATCTTCCTGCGAATAGTCCGGGCCGAGATAGGCGCCGCTCATGGCATCGCCGTCACCCGTTGGGAGGCGATCGGTGTCCAGATAGCGATGATGGGCCAGCAAGGCCGCGCCGAGCGCGCCGCCAGCATCACCGGCTGCGGGCTGGACCCAGACATTCTTGAAGTGGCCATCCCGCAGGATTTTGCCATTGGCAACACAATTGAGGGCGACGCCGCCGGCCATGCACAGATTGTCGATGGCGAACTCAGCGTGTAGCGCGCGAGTCATGCGCAGCATCACATTCTCTGTCACTTTCTGGATCGACGCAGCCATGTCGAAGTGGAACTGCGTCAGCTGGCTCTCAGACGTGCGCGCAGGCTCACCAAACAGGTCATGGAAAGCCTTGTTGGTCATTCGTAGGCCGGTGACATAGTCGAAATAGCGCATGTCCAGCCAGAAGCTGCCATCATCGGCGATGGAGATCAGCTTCTCTTCCATGAGGTCTGCAAATCGCGGCTCGCCATACGGTGCGAGCCCCATAACCTTGTACTCGCCGGAATTGACCTTGAAACCGAGATACCCCGTGATCGCGGAATAGAGCAGGCCCAGTGAGTGCGGGAAGCGGATCTCCCGAATGCGCCGTAATTCCTTGCCTCTGCCGACAGAGACCGACGTGGTGGCCCATTCGCCGACCCCGTCCATTGTCAGGACAATCGCTTCGTCGAAAGGCGAGGGATAAAATGCCGATGCCGAGTGACTGTCATGATGCTGGGCAAACACCATGCGGTTGCCCGCATCAGGATCATTGAAATCATCCCGGAAGATTTTTGCCATGTTCGACTTCTGGAAGAGCTTTCCCTTGATCCAGCTCGGCATGGCGATCGCAAATGTCTTGCGACCGCGCGGGGCGCTGGTCAGGTAGGTCTCGATCAGGCGCTCAAACTTGAGCAGCGGTTTCTCGAAATAGGCGATGTGTTGCACGTCGCTGAGCTCGATGCCCGCTTCGTCGAGACAATAGCGCGTCGCTTTTGCCGGAAAGCCTGCATCATGTTTGACCCGGGTGAAACGTTCTTCCTGGGCGGCTGCGACGATCTTGCCGTCACACAGCAGAACGGCCGCGCTGTCATGGAAGTAGGCTGAAATGCCCAGGATATAAGTCGGCATCACTTAGAACAGGGAGTAGATGAACGGGGCTAATGGTGAGCCTTGTGCAAACACCAGCGCCCCGCCAATCAGCAAAACGAACAGGAATACAGGCAACAACCAGAATTTCCTGCGCTGCGAGAAGTATAACGCCAGCTCTTTCAGAATCTCTTTCATCTCAGAACTGTCTCTCCATTGCGGCCCGGTCCTGAGGATCCGTCGATTCGCACCAGTATGAGCCGGTTTGGGGCCTCTTGTGAATGCGCAATGGATCGCGCCCCATACGCAAGAGCAGGCCGTAGGGCGTAATGAAGCCGTAGTACATGATGCCCATCACAAAGGGGTTGACGATCTTGGCCAGACCCAGTGCGAGCAAGCCCCACAAATATGCGAGTCCCTTTAGCCAACGCGGCGCGACGAAGGCGACGAGCGCAAACAACAGGGCTGCGCCCGCGAGGGCCAATGATAGCTGAACATGGTTGCGCAGCAGGACGGCCGCGATCGCGGAAACGGCTGCGAATGTGTATCCGACACTGCGGGGGGAGGCCGGTGGCGGCGCAGTGTGTTCGACCTTTTCGAAGGCACTCATCCTGTCGTCCCGCTTCTCACTTCGGCTTCACGCTCGTCTACCCCGATTGGTTCCTGGCGGCAATGCAGGGGCGGTGCAGGCTCGCCTGCTTGTGAACTGGAATTGCCGTTGCGGGTCCCTTTGGCTCCTGAGTATCTGGTCAAAAATTGTCACCTTTGAGCGAATTTCTGGGCTGCTGGGAGGCGTACTTGATTAACTCAGTGACACGCCTTAACGCTGGCCGGAATGGGCTCTGACCTCAGACAGGTTTGGGGGCGTTGATCCAAGGTAGAGGTGGCCACAGTTGCGTATATCGGGTTTCGCAAAACTGGTTCGCAAGTCGGAGCAGGCGCCACTAACGTGCCCGACGCAGGGTGAGATACTCGGTGCCGTGTGCTGTGAATCGTATGATCGTCGCTTGCAGAGCTCTCAAATACCATCCGGAAGTATTAGGTATAATTGGGGGGCGGGACTGAATCCGCATTTCAAAGATCGATTCATGTACGCAAGTGAAGGTTCCCTGTTGCAGGGAACATAGTAGAAGTTAGGGACGCCCTAGATGATTGTTTGGACCAACAGGTTTCCTGAAAAGGAAAAGGCCGCTGGCTATTTGCGTCTCGTGCGGGCGCGCATGAATTTCTTTGACCAGATCAAGCCGGGCCGTAACGGCGCTGGCAAGTTCGGGTTTTATCGCCGGCCGGGATTCCAGACGACGCTGCGCCACATGCGCAACAAGCACCAGGGCAAGCCGGGATTCATTATCGGGAATGGTCCGAGCCTGAAGGAAATGGACCTGACGCCGCTGCGAGACCAGATCACGTTAGGGGCCAATGGCATCTACCAGATGTTCGACGAGTGGGGCTTCCACACCAAATATCTCCTGTTCGAAGATACAGAGCAGACCGAGTTGCGCCGCAAGGAAATCCACAATGTTGTGGGGCCGACCAAAATGGCGGCGATCTACAACGCGTACTGTTTCAAGAATTTCAACAACACGCTGTTTTTCAATGCGCGCCGGGGAGACCCGTACTATTTCGACGAAATGGGAATCCAGTTCTCCCGTGACTTTTCCAACATCGTGTATCTGGGCTCGACCATCACTTATATCGCGTTGCAGCTGGCCTACTATCTGGGCTGCAATCCGGTCTACCTGATTGGCGTCGATCACAGTTATGGTGCGCTGGCCAAGAATTTTCCACCCGGCAAGATCGAGGTGACCAAGGAGAACTACGAACTCGTTCGGCAGTGCCACATGAACCCCGATTATTACCAGATCGGAGACGTGATCGGCGTGCCAAACACCTCACTTCAGGACAAGGCTTATGAAGTGGCCGCCGACGCCTACAAGCAGGCTGGCCGCGAAATCTACAATGCCGGCGTCAACAGCTTCCTTGATGCATTTCCCCGAACAGATTTTGACAGCATTTTCAAAAAGTAGACATGACCGAAAAGAAACGCATCCTGTTCATATCGCATCACGGCACGATGAGTGGCGCGCCCATAAGCCTGCTTACGCTGATGAAGCATTTTGCCGCCAATCGGGACTGGGAATTCCAGATTCTGATGCGCAAGGAAGGTCCGCTGCGCAGTGAGTTTGAAAAACTCGCGCCAACTCATGTCTACTACCAGCATTTTTTGGATCCGGCCGATATGCGCCCGGAAGGGGCGAAACGACCGCCTCTGCCAGAAGACGTTCGGCGGCGAAAATTCCGCCAGTGGCGACATGAACAGCGCCTGCGGCTGAAACTGCGTCAATTCAAGCCTGATCTTGTGTATTCCAACACGACTGTGAACGGGGACTTGCTGGCCAAGCTAGGCATCAAGGCACCGACGCTCATCCATGTGCGGGAATTATGGACGACGATCGCGCTGTACAATCAGGTCCAATTGAATGCGTTCAAGCAGCCGGATTACAAATATTTCGCCGTTTCCGAATTTGTTCGGAATTATCTGAAAGATACATTCTCCATCGCACATGAGCGCATCGGGATCGTGCCCGGCTCCATGGAGCCGGAAGTATTCGACAAGAAGGCTGAAGATCTGACCGTCGGCGAGATGCGCAAGGAACTCGCGCTGCCTGAAGATGCTGTGATCATTGGCGGTCTGGGGTCAGTCGATAGCCGGAAGGGGGTCGATTACTTCGTCGATACCGCCCTGGATGTCCTGCGTTCCGAACCGAAGGGACGGCCCGTCTACTTCGTCTGGATCGGTGATGGCGGTATGCGGCAGGATATGTTGAAGAAAGTGGAAGATGCGGGATTTTCCGGTCGGGTCGTCTTCCCGGGCGCGCGCAAGAACCCCTATCCATATTTGAAACTGTTTGAAATTGGATTGATGACATCGCGCGATGACCCCTTTCCACGCTCGGTCATGGAAATGGCTGCGTTTGGCGCGCCGATTATCTGTTTCAAGGGTTCAGGCGGCGCGGCCGAATTCGTGCTGGATGATGCCGGGATTGTGCTGGATGATTTCAGCGCAGCTGACATGGCCGACGCCGTTCGAAGCATACTGGCGAATGACGCGGCAAAAGCAGCTTTTGCAATTGCTGCTCGCCGCAAAGCGCGCGAAGACTATGAGACGACACGTATAGGAAAAAGTGCTGCCATCCTGCTCGACGAGATGATGGCAAGCGCACGTTCCTGAGGCTTGAACCAAGTGGGGTAATCCAGTGACGGATGTACAAGACAACAAGGATGAACTTGAAGTGCTGCAGAAGGAAAATGCTGCATTGAAAAAGATAGTCCGCTCGTTGAAAGACAAGATCAACAAGGTCGGTGCCGATGACGAGAAGAGCCCGCTATGGCGCGCACTTGGGCATTTCTATTCTCCGGTCGCCAACATTGAAGACATCAAGGCCGACGAAGCGCGAATCTTCAATCGTGATCGGCGTACCCTGCCGGGCATCGGTCTGAACGAAGACAAGCAATTGGCCGTGCTTGAAGAGTTTGCGTCCTTCTATGACGATATTCCATTTGGCGACGAGCCTTCTGACAAGATGCGCTACGGCTTCCTGAATGGGGGCTACTCCTACTCCGATGCCATCTCGCTTTACAGCATGATGCGTCGCGTCAAACCCAAGCGCATCGTTGAGGTCGGGTCCGGGTATTCCTCGTGCTGTATGCTCGATACCAATGACGCGTTCTTCAATGGTGATATCGATATCCGTTTCGTTGAACCGTATCCGCAATTGTTGAAGTCGCTGGTGCGTCCGTCCGATCTCGAGACCCGTGAAATCATCGAAAAGCGGGTTCAGGATGTCGATATCGAAGTCTTCACCTCGCTGCAGGAAAACGACATTCTGTTTGTCGATTCGACGCACGTCTCTCGCGTGGGCAGTGATGTGAACCACATGTTCTTCGAGATACTCCCGCACATCAATGAGGGGGTGTACGTCCATTTCCACGACATCCACTATCCGTTCGAATATCCCGAGCATTGGGTGTATCAGGGCCGCTGGTGGACGGAGACCTATCTCCTTCGGGCGTTTCTCGAATTCAACAGCGACTTCGAAATCGTGTACACGAATACATTCATGCAGAGGTTCCACCGCGAGTTCTTCGAGGAGCGCATGCCATTGTGCCTGAAGAACCAGGGGGCCAGTATCTGGCTTCGGCGCAAGAAAAAGTCGGCTGAAGAGTAGGCTTGTCCGCACGTGCTTGTTCAGGGGCTGGCATGAAAATCCTTATTTGCAGCATCATGCCTCAAGGCGCCTATTCAGGTGGGCGCTACCATGCATGGATGATGGCACAGGCGTTTGCGGCGCTTGGTCATCAGGTCACGTTTTGGACGAACAATACGCCGATCTTCATTGACGACTTCGAAGATTTCGACTTCGGAGATCGGTTTGTGTTGCGACTGACGCGGGATTTTTCGGACACGCCCGATGGGCCATGGGATTTTGTCTGGATTATTCCGCACAAGCATCCGCCAGTGAAAGTGTTCCGGCGGGCGCTGGACATTTCCGTTGCAAACAAGGCGAAGCTCGGAATGCTGAGTTTCGAGACCCCGAACTGGATTGCGAAGACGGCAGAGCACGGCACAAACCAGAAGCCGTGGGACGCATGGAAGGCTATTGGGCCGCATTTGGATGTGGTTCTCGCGTCGACACTGGAAGGTGAGACGCATGCGGAAGAGTATTTTGCAGGTACAGGCGCCCGCTTTCACCACATCAACCCACCCATCAATGACCTGGCCGCTGCAGAAGCCAAATCCCTTGCGGTAAAGTCCGAGGATCGCCGATCTGTCATCTGTATCACGCGTTTTGGCGGCGCTTTCGGATACAAGGGTGGCATGGAATTGCTCGATCATGCCGGACCCGCCCTGTCGGGATGTCGGCTGACATTTATTGTCGGCACAGCGACGATGGATGAATCCGTTGCTTCTGCTTACCATACATGGGGCGAAGAGCACGATGTGGAGGTCCGCTTCCAGCATCGTGTGACTGATGTCGAGAAGTTCAAACTGCTATACGAAGCAGATTTGATGCTCTTTCTGTCGAGGTTCGAGGGGTTCGGGTATCCACCGGTCGAGGCGCTCTATTGTGGCGTGCCGTGTGTCGTGTACGATCTTCCTGTGTTGAGAGAGGTCAGCGGGGACAAGCTGATTTATGCGTCAATGGACGAGCCAGAAGAGCTTGCGCCCATTATCTCCGATGTGCTCGACAATCTGCCTGCACGTCAGTCCGAAATCCGGCAGCATGATTATTCCAGCTTGGGCTTTGATGCTTATGTCCGCCTGATAGACGATCTACTCGGACGCGAGGCCGAGTATGCACCCAAGGCGAACGTGACCTCCGAAGACGAGTTGCAGGCAACACGCAAAACGCTCGTCGCTATCGACCAAGCGACCAGGAAGCCAGTCGCGCGCAGCGGTACGCCGTCGCTGAAGCACAGGATCAAGCAGAACTTCGTCCGCTTGCTTGCTGGAACATTTCGCCGTGTGCCTGTCCTGAGGAAACTGTTCGGTCAGGCAATTTTGTCTCATCACAATCTTTCTCTTCTTCTGGAAGACCGGGCGATGGCGAAGCTGATGTTCGAGAACAGGAAAGCGCTTACGCTGGCCATTCGGCGTAACCCAGGATTCCTCAAGCATCTCATGCTCTCACCGCAAGCGCAGGAACTGCTACCGGAAGTGTTGGCCCGCCTTCGGGAGAAAGAGGCAATTTCCGTCTCTCAGATTGCTGCGGTAGTTCAAGAGACGAAGAATAGTTGAGTATGTTCACGGTATTGTTCAATGAGCGCTGATGGTGTGCCCAGCCACGACGACCGTCTGCAGGGTGCAGGGGATCGTGCCTTCAGGGTACTTGTCCTGTTCTTGACATTCGACCCCGAGAAAACCAAAGGCGTGCGTGCGGTTCTCGGAGATTTCTTCAAGGCGCGAGAAGGCATAGAGTTCACGGTTGTTGAGATCGACAATGCGAATGAACAACGCGAGTGGCAATCAGCATCGACTGAGGGCTGGCCATGCCGCGCCTTTGCGGTCGGCGGCGATAATACAGCTCATGAGTTTACCGGCTGGGATCGCGGCTGGCGCGAAGTTCGGGCGAGGCTGCCGGAAACGTTCGACGTCGTATTGATGGTCAATGATGCCCTGGCCAATTCGAAGCCGCTGGAGGCGCTGGAAGCGATCGACGCCGACATTATCCGCCAACTGCCAGCACAGAAAACCGTGTTGGGATGGGTAGATACATTCTCTCGAGTCAATCCGGATCCGCTCGATACGCTGGCCCAGCCAATGCGTATCGGCGGGCAGGCCTGTCGGAAATGGTTGTGCACGACCTTCTTCATGGTGCCCAGATCCGTATTCGAGAAGCTTTATCCTGTGACCAGTTTCTCGACGGCAAACGAAGTATTCACGCGCTATTGTCCTGAAAAGCCGTTTCGGGAGAGCGCTCCGCTTTCGCAGAACTATCAGGAGTTTCTCTACACGCACCAGACCAAGGTCTGGCGACGAGGAGACAAACGGGGCTATGTCCTGAGCGAAACAACCTTTCCGCTCTTCAAGAACAAGGTGCGCAACATACTCAATGAGCATGCATTGAGCATCAAGCTATGGAAACTGGGCGTGGGCCATGTGAACTTGGCCACATTCGACCGGCCGTCGCGTGGGCTGGGAATCAAGCATGATCAAGTCAAGGGATCGGCAGGAACGCGACTCAGAAAGTTGCGTCTGTTGTCATGGCGCCAATTCTTTCATGAAGTAATCCCGCCACTACTGAAGCGGCGCGGCTTGCGCTCGTCATAAAGGGCTCACTGCGCTATGCTGTTCAATTCTGTCCCGTTTCTCGCCTATTTTCTGCCGGTCGTGCTGGTTGTTGCTTTGCTGCTCGGACGTGCCGGACAGAAGGATGCCGTCAAGGTTTGGCTGCTGCTGTCTTCCGCGTTTTTCTACGGGTATTGGGAGTGGCGGTACCTGTTCCTGTTGTTTGGAACAATCATCGTCAATTATTTCGTGGGCAGGGCGTTTTCCGCGCATGATCGTCCGTCTGGACAGCGGCGCTTTTTGCTTATCTGCAGCGTGACGTTCAATCTCGGCCTGTTGTTTGTCTTCAAATATTTCAATTTCTTTATTAGTAATATCGAGTTCTTGTTCGGTTTCGATATCGCGGTGTTCAAGGTCATCCTGCCGCTGGGAATTTCGTTCTTCACATTCCAGCAAATCGCGTTCCTGGTAGATGCCTACAAACGCAAGCTCGATGAAGAATACAGCTTTGTAGACTATGCCCTGTTCATATCATTCTTTCCGCAGTTGATTGCGGGCCCGATCGTTCATCACAAGGATCTGGTGCCCCAGTTCAAGACCAGGCTGTTTGCACGCCCCACCGCCGCCATGTTCGCAAGCGGGCTCGCAATTATCATCATCGGCCTGTTCAAGAAGGCCGTCCTGGCAGATGGCATTTCACCTGCGGTGAACCAGCTGTTCGGTGAAGCTGCTGCGGGTGCGCAACTAACTTTGATCGAGGCCTGGTTGGCAACGCTTGGATTTGCCGGACAGATATATTTTGATTTTTCCGGCTATTCGGACATCGCCATTGGGCTTGCCTTGCTGGTAGGCTTGAAGATGCCTGAGAACTTTGCTGCCCCTTATCGCGCATCCAGTATTATCGATTTCTGGCGCCGGTGGCACATCACTCTGTCTGACTTCCTGCGCGACTATCTGTACATCCCTCTCGGCGGTAATCGCCGCGGCAATGTCCGGCGTTACATCAACCTGATGACAACCATGCTGCTTGGCGGTCTCTGGCATGGCGCGGCATGGACTTTCGTGATCTGGGGAGGGCTGCACGGAGCATATCTGACGGTGAACCATCTGTTCAACTCGGTGATCAAGGGGAGCGGGCTTGAGGCCGCCGTTGGAAGCCTGCCGGGCAGGGTGTTTGGCTGGGCTGTCACGTTCTTTGCGGTCTGTGTGGCATGGATCTATTTCCGCGCAGAAAACTTGGAAGCGGCAAACAATGTTCTGGCCGGTTTCCTCGGCATGAATGGATTCCATATGCCTCCTCATCTCAACGCGCTGCTGGGGCTCCCCGTGAAGTATGCGTCCTTGACCCCTGCCGGTTCGACCCTCTTCTCCGATCCGGCCCAATGGACCAGCCTGGTGCAGGCGTTCTGTTTCTCTCTGCTCGGACTTGCGGTTGCATTCGCGCAAACGAAGGAACGGGGCGGTCAGCGCGCACGCCTCGTGGGAGTTGCGCTGGTAATCGGCTTCGTCATTCAGGCGGTGTTCTTCGGAACAGCGTCTGAAGAATTCATCTACTTCCAGTTTTAGGGAGGCGCGTAAATGAAACCTATCCTGAGTGTTATTGCCGCCAGCCTTCTGGGACTTGTGCTGTATTTCGGCCTGTTCGGTGTGGTTATCGACAAGCCATTGTCGGTCGGGATTTTCGACCGCGTGTATTCACAGAAGAGAGCTTACGGCCAAGCGCTGGACAAGCCGAAAATTGTCCTCGCTGCCGGGAGTAGCGGATTTTACAGCGACCGCTGCGAGACGATTGCCGAGGAATCCGGAATACCATGTGTGAATCTGTCCATTGCGCTGGCATTGGGGCGCGAGACAATTCTTCAGCAAGTAAAGCAAGTTGCAGAACCTGGCGATATCGTTCTGCTGCCGTGGGAGTACCGGCTCTACTTCCTGAATGCCGAGGATATGCGGGCTCGCATTTCATATCCCTACATTGTGCGTCATGAGAAAAGCTTTTTGAAGGGGCTGGGTGTCAGGCGTTCATTGGACGCGCTATTCTATTTCGACCTCGATTATTTGTTCGCCGCCCTGCTGGAAACTGAGAACTATGTCGGTGGCAAACGCCATGGATTCGACAAGGAAGGACGTATGACTTTGCAGGGGGACTATCGCGGACACACTGCGGAGGTCGCTGCCAAATACCGCGAGAAAGTCGAAACGGCCGGATCTTCTGCAGCGGAAACGCGAAGGATTGCAGAGATGGTCGAACCTCCTGCCGGCTTGATGGAATTCATCGAGTGGGCCAACGCCAATGACATTACCGTATATGGTTTGCTCAGCCCTTCCGTTGAATCGGGCGAGCTGTCTCCGGAGGCGCTCGACAAGATGCGTGCTTGGTTTGGGATGGCAGAAAAGGGAGGCTTCCTGGAGTTCAAGGGCAACTTACAATATCCGTACACATGCTTTTTTGATTCCCGTGAGCATTTGCGGGAGGAGTGCCAGATTCAGCACAGTCGCGTGATCGGGAAAGGATTGGTTGAACAACTGCGGTCCAACTCCCAACCCGAGGACTAAACTCTGCCAATCCGACCGTAACCGCACGGAGCTATAGATGTCTGAAAAGCATCAAAGGAGCTCCACATGGACGAGTCTGCACGTCTTGGTCTGCCATACCTGATACCCAATCAGGCCCAGAAACATGTCACCGTAAACGAGGCGTTCCGCAAGCTGGACCAGATGGTTCAGCTGTGCGTGCAATCGAAAGCAATTTCGATCCAGCCCGAGGCGCCTTTGGACGGCGAGGCCTACATCATTCCTGCCAGCGCGACGGGCGAGAACTGGTCCGGCTATGCCGTGAATACAATCGCCACATTCCAGGATGGTGCATGGGCCGTATTCCCGGCACTGGCGGGTATGCGGGCTTACATTCTGGATGAAGCGATGATGCGCGTTTTCAATGGCGCTGACTGGGTGGTTATGGCGGACGCCGCGCCATCGGAAGAGAGCCCGGTATTCGGGATCAACACGATAGCCGACCTTTCCAATCGCCTATCTGTGAAATCTGACTCTGTCCTGTTGCAGCATGATGACGTCACACCCGGTAACGGGGATTGTCGCTTAAACGTCAACAAGAGTGCTCCGGCCGCGACTGCTTCTCTTCTCATGCAGTCGGGCGCATCAGGGCGCGTGGAGATTGGTCTGACTGGTGATGACGATTTCCACATAAAGGTCAGCAATGATGGAAGCGTGTGGCGGGATGCAATTTCGGTCGACAAGGATACCGGCTTCGTCGGTATCGGGACGGATGCGCCAGCGACACCTTTCCATGTCAATGCGGGCTTGGCGAATGTTGCCTTCAAGCTCGAGGGAACCGATCCGACCATTGTGTTTCAGATGCAGGATGACACCACCACTTCAACTGGCAATGGTCCGATCCTGTTCGCACGCACTGGCGACAACACGCAGTTCTACACGGCGGGCTCTGCGCGCATGACCATCGATGCGGATGGCCAGGTCGGGATAGGGACATCAAATCCCTCTGCGCGGTTGAATGTTCTTGCCGGCGGCATCGTTGCCGGGTCGCCAACCGGCGGTGACAAGGGCGCCGGCACGATCAACGCCGAGGCTCTATATGATGATAACGCATTGTTGAGCTGTTATGTGCTGGATCAGGCGATCGACGGACGTGTGGATATCGACAAGTGGGATGCGCGCACGCCAGACCGGCATGTTCCCCCGGCAGCGACAATTGCCCGCCATCACGAGCCAGCGCGCCGGTTTGTGGCGCGTATCGGCGGTTCACATGACCCGCTCACACTGGACGGTTATGCCCGGCACTGGAAAGACAAACGCCATCTGACCTCGATGCCGAACGAGGCAACCTATGATCCCGTCAACGGACCGCTCACAATGGGTGAGTGGATTCAGAGACTGGTGGAAACCGCCGAAATCCACGCCGTACTGATCGACACCCTCCATCAGATGCTGAAAGCGGCAGAAAAGACGCCGAAGCCGGAGCGTCCGGGCTAGGTCAGTTCCTTGACGGTCATGTTGAGTTGGTCGGCGAGGTTTGGTGCCTGATGCAGATCATGTTCGTAAATCATGTCTATCAGGGACATGACTTCAAGGGCTTGATCAGAGGACCCGAATTTAACCGGGGCACCGTTCTGGACGCTGTCAAAGAAGAGCTCGATCTCCCGTGCCCATGACTGGTCGATGTGGAAGGTCAGGCGTTCTTCGTCTTCCCATGTTGCCGCTGGCGCCGTTGTGCGGTTCTGAGCGATGGTAAGGATCTCGTCGCCATAGGTCCCTGACGACGTCTTCAAACCGTTCAGCACCATATAGCCGCGCTCCATGAAGACTTCGAGCGAGAACAGGTGTCTCCATTGCGTCATGGTGGAGTGGACCGACGCAGTGACGCCCGTTTGTGTGTTGCGCATGATCGCAAAGACATTGTCTTCGATGCCGGGGGTTTTCCAGTACATGTTGGAGACCATGGCGTGAACTTCGTCGAACGGCTTGCCGGTCAGGTAGAGCAGGAGGTCGAGCATGTGGATGCCCTGATCCAGCAGAATGCCGCCGCCAGCCAGTTCCTTCTTGGCCCGCCATGTGTTCAGATAGTCACCATCCACACTTTTTCCGTAGCGGCTACGCATCCAGAGAATGGAGCCGAACTTGCGGGAGTCCACGATGCTCTTCATCTTGTCGATTGCACCGTGCTGACGGTGATTGAAACCGTACATCAGTACTTTGCCGCTGGCGCGTTCGACTTCCTGAATATCGCGCACATCCTGAGCGCTGAAAGCGGGGGGCTTTTCGCAGAAGACGTGCTTGCCAGCCTTCAGTGCCATGATCGTTTTTGGCTTGTTGAAATAGTTGGGCAGGCAAAGAAAGACAATGTCGATGTCCGGGTCTTCGATGATCTCGTCAATGGAATTGGCGACCGGGTATTTGCAGTCATCGGGGATGTTGACGTCGAAGACGGATTTGATCTGGGCGAAGCCGTGCGTTTCGATCGCATCGGCACGAATTTGTCCCATTTTGCCGAATCCGCAAATTCCAACATTCATTGACATTTCTTCACTCCTAAAACTCTACGCTGGGCGTCGCTAACGGCCATTGGCCGAGACTTCCAGCGGTGACCATATATCGTCGTTTGCGACGGTGAAATTTCCGCCAGAGGCCCGCACCAATGCGAGGCCGCCGGCGACATCCCACCACCTGATTCCTGTTTCTTTGTATCCGTCCAGTTTCCCCTGAGCGACCCATGAGAGGGACAGGGCGGCCGAGCCAATCATCCGCACCTTGCCCCAGGCGTTCAGTACCTCGGCATTCTTTGCCGTGGCTTCGGCATTGGAGCGTGTGGCGGCGGGGATACCTGTTGAGAGGGACGACGGGCCGCCAAGGGCCGCGCGGTCAATGCGTTCGCCGTTGCGATACAGCCCGGCTGTCTCATTCGTGTGGACAAGTTCGTCCCGGACAAAATCATATACCGCGCCCGCTAGCGGCGTCATTCCATGACAAAGCGCAATGGAAACAGCGCACAAGGGGATTCCGCGCATGAAATTGTAGCTTCCATCCAAGGGATCGATTACCCAATAGGGGTCATCCGGGCTCGCTGGCTCTCGGAGCCATCCACCCTCTTCAGACATGACGCCCCACGGACTATCGGAAAGCAGTCCGGCGGCCACCATTTCTTCTGATTGGCGATCTTCGGCAAGTTTCACATCTCGCGCCAGCGCGGTGTCTATTGCGGCATCTGCGAATCGTGAGCGGAGGAAGTCGCCGCTTGCCTTGGCGCTCGCCAGCAAGAGTTCGTAATTGATCACGATGGACATAGCTGGATTATCTACTCGCGTATCAATTCGGTACGGAATTCGAAGCCGTGAGGTGTTCCCTGACCTGAGGGGCTTTTGATAGGGTAGTTGCTCCCCTAGAACAAGGCGTAATGCAGGAGCAAACGGCATGACTCATTCAGGCATTCTGATTTCATGAAACACTTCGAAAATCTTTCCGACGCACTGGTTTCAGCAGCCCGAACGGGCGCCATCTGCTCCCTCCCAACAGACCAGTTGCCCGCCGATTACGAGTCCGCCGAAGGCGTGCAGGACTCTTATCTGAGGGCGTTGGGATTGAAAGGCGGCCATTGGAAGCTGGGCGCAAGCAATCAGGGGTCGCGCGACGGTCTTGGGCTGGCACGGCCTTTCTCGGGACTGATCCCCTCGACGAACATGATCTCGTCGGGTGACACTCGGCCCATGACCGACTTCAGGCAGCCGGGCGCGGAATGTGAACTGGCGGTCGTCCTGGGGGCTGACCTGCCGCTGAAGCCCGGTGGATATACGCGCGCTGAGGTGCTGGATGCGGTTGCGCGGACCATTGCCGCGATCGAGGTTCCCGAAACCCGCTTCTCTGCGCTGGCAATTCATGGCGGCCTGGCGCTGGTCGCGGACAATGGTGCAGCAGGTTATGCGGTTGCCGGAGAGGGCGTAGAGGGCGCCGATAGTCTCGATGATCTTGATCGCATGGGCCGGCTGATTGTGGACGGTGTCGTGAAGGAGGAGGGTGATGTCAGGCAGCTGGTTGCGTTGCCGTCTGAATTGCTCACCGATCATGTGAATCGCATGGCAGCGAGAGGATGGGAACATCGGCGCGGCGACGTAATCCTGCTTGGGGCGCTGGCCCCGCGTGTGGGCCTTGATGGGCCTGCCAGAATTGTGGCAAGTGTCGACGGTCTTGGGGAGGCCGAGTTGCATTTCGCAGCCGGTTCGTAAGCGGGATACGCATCTCGGGACAGGAGAAAATTTCAATGAACAACACTGCCTCCGTCGCCGTGCTATCGCGTTCCTTTTCCGCGCATGAAAAGCTGGCCGCTGAACTCAATCGCCGCTACAGCGACGTCACTTTGAACGACACCGGGCGCACCTTGGCGGGTGATGAACTCGTCGCCTTTCTGCAGGGCAAGTCCCACGTCGTAGTCGCGCTCGAGAAGATCACCGATGACATCCTTGCGCGGCTGCCTGATTTGAAAGTCATCGGCAAATATGGCGTAGGCCTGAACAATGTGGACCTGCATGCGTGTGAAGCCCGCGGAGTCCACGTTGGCTGGACAGGCGGCGTGAATCGCCGGTCTGTCGCGGAGCTTGTGATTGCACTCAGTATCGCCAGCCTGCGCCATGTGGTGAGGTCACATATGGAAATCGTGGGTGGTGAATTTCGTCAGATCAAGGGTCGTCAGTTGCAAGGCCGCAAAGTGGGCCTGCTGGGGTGCGGACATGTTGGTAAGGAAGTGGCGCGGCTCATGCTGGCGCTTGGCTGCGAAGTCCAGGCGCATGATATTCGCGACCTGTCGGAATTCTGTGAGGAAACTGGCGTGAAAAGCGTTTCACTGGATGAACTGGTCGAGACCAGTGAAGTCCTTTCGCTGCACGTGCCGTTCACACCTGCCACGTCGATGATTATCAATGCCGATCGCCTGGCTCGCATGCGGACTGATGCGGTACTGATCAATACGGCGCGTGGCGGATTGGTGGACGAGGCAGCGCTGAAGCGTGCGTTGCACAATGAGAACATCGCAGCGGCTGCGTTTGATGTGTTCGATCCTGAACCCCCGACGAACATGGACCTGCTGCGACTGCCGAACTTCATCGCTACAGGCCATATTGGCGGTAGCGCTGAAGAAGCCATTTTCATGATGGGCATGGCTGCGATTGAAGGGCTGGAAAACGCCCAACCTGCATTGAGCCATATTCCAGACTATTTGCGCTAAACCGAAAGGCTTGTTGCCGCATGACCAATATCGCGATGATCCCCGCCCGCATGGGCAGCCAGCGTCTGCAAAAGAAGAACCTGGCGCCGTTGAAAGGCGTTCCGTTGATCGTGCACGCGATCCGGAAATGCCGCGAGGCGGGTGTCTTTGACCGCGTCATCGTGAATTCCGAACATCCGGACTTCGGGCCAATTTCGCAAGCCGAGGGTGTTGAGTTCCATCAGCGCCCGGAGGAGCTTGGATCCAACAACGCAACGAGTGAAGACTTCGTGACAGAGTTCCTGAAGGCCAATCCCTGTGATCGCGTGTTCCAGGTACACTCGATTGCGCCATTGCTGACAACCGCTGAGGTGCGCGACTTTGTAAGTGCAATGATTGAAACCGATGTCGACGTGCTGCTCAGCGTGGTCGATGATCAGCTGGAATGCCTGTACCATGATGAACCTGTGAACTTCACGTTTTCCGAGAAGACGAACTCGCAGGATCTCGATCCTGTTCGGAAGGTTTCCTGGTCAATCACAGGGTGGCGCTCTGCGACATTCCTCGCCGCAAAAGAGTCCGGCGGCTGCGCGACATATGCGGGCCGACGAGGCGTGTTTCCCGTCAACAAGATGGCAGGGCATGTCATCAAGACTGAGGAAGATTTGCGGATTGCAGAAGCTTTGTATGATTTCGTCCATCAAGGCGGTTCGGTTGAGGGTGACTGACGGAGTCTGTCGCCTGTCCTAGTGTGCTTCTCGGGCGATCAGGGGTTGATCCGCGTCAGAAGGCAGGGGCCGGACATGAGGCAGTCTCTGGTTCATGCGGAGTGGATTCCACGTCATCGTGCGGAGAAGATCCATCATCGAACGCTTTCTCTTCCGAACACGCCAGCGTGGGTTTGACAGGATCGCCGGTAGATCTCGCACGCCGTGCCAGGTTCCACGTAGTGTGGGTTTGAAACATCCGATCATGGCACTCCGGAAAATGAGATACACCGACAGAACGAGATGAACCGGAGCAGTTAGGACCAGCAAAGGAGTCGGCATATTCTTCGCATAGGTCCAGATGCGGTTGCGTGTTCCGTGATAGGATGAAAAGGCGCTGTGGCGACCAGAAATGGCACTGCCCGCATGGTGCACAACCGCATCCTTGAGGAAGACGCACGGCTCCCCTTCAAGCTGCAGGCGGAAGCCGATGTCGACATCTTCGCAATAACAGAAAAAGCGTTCGTCAAAGCCGCCGATACGCAGGAAAAGTTCCCGGTCATACATTGCCGCAGCGCCGCATGGACTGAAGCAGAGGCCCGTATCGGGTAGCTTGGAAGCCGGATGGCCGAAGCCACCCCGCCAAGGAATGCCGAAGATCAAATACGCATCGCCCGCGCCGTCCAGCATATCCGGGTCGTCGAGGCAGTATTGGGTCGAGGCGAACACACGGCAGCCCGCATAGCGCCGGGAGGCGGCTTGAAGCTTCTCCAGCCAGTTGGCGGACGCTGTGGCGTCCGGATTGAGCAATACGAGCCATTGCCCGCGCGCCAGATTTGCCGCCTGGTTGTTGGCCACCGCAAAACCGACATTGTCCGAATTCTTTATGAGCCTGGCTTGTGCGATACCAGAGAGATCCAACGTATCTGGCGATCCGTCGGTCGATGCATTGTCGATGACAATCAGCTCAAAGTCCTGAAGCGTCTGGGTCTTCAGCGAATCGACGGCGGCCTGCAAATACGCGCCCCCATTATAGTTCACAATGATCACAGAGAAGCTGATCGCTGAAGACTTGAAGGGCTTGGGCGCGGCGCTTGCGGGGGAAACTGATTCTGTCATACCGATTACAATTGTACGCCCCACTTCATTCCCGAAACCTTACTGGCATGTTCCCTTAACGCCGTCGACCCGAGTGCTGAAAGCCGCTCAAGAGAGGGATATATAGTTTCATATGGAACTATATATTGATTTGCTGTACAGTCCTACCATGACAACTTCACCTGCCAAGAATCGCTACCATGACGCTCCGCGCGCCGCTGATTTCACGATCGATCAGGCGTGGGATACCTACAGCGCGGCAGAGCACGACCGCTGGGATCGGTTGTTCCTGCGTCAGCGAGAGATTGCAAAAGGCCGGGCCTCGGAAGTGGCCCTGAAAGCAATGGCAGAGCTTGAACTGTCCGCGTCGGGTATTCCGAACATGGCTGAACTGTCGGACAAGCTGGAAAAGATCACGGGATGGCGCGTTGTGCCTGTGGCGGAATTGGTGCCGGATGAGATTTTCTTTGACCATCTCGCCAATCGCCGGTTTCCGGCCGGGGCCTTTATCCGACCCGAGGCGGAGTTCGACTACCTCCAGGAGCCGGATATTTTTCACGATATTTTCGGTCATGTGCCGATGCTGGCTGACCCAGTATTCGCTGATTTCATGGAAGCCTATGGCAAAGGCGGACAGCGGGCCATGCAACTCGGCCAGTTGCACAATCTTGCGCGGCTCTACTGGTACACGGTCGAGTTCGGCCTGATCCGCGAAGCCGGCGGTCTGCGCATCTTTGGCGCCGGTATTCTCTCAAGCCCCAACGAGACCGTGTTTGCGCTTGAGGATGACAGCCCCAACCGGGTCGCCTTCGATCTGCAGCGTATCATGCGCACCAAATACATCATCGACGACTTCCAGCAGACCTATTTCGTGATCGACAGCTTCGATGCCTTGCTCGACGCCTGCTACCAGGATTTCGGCGGCGTCTATGATGAGGTGAAAAACAAGCCCGACATAGAGGCTCATGAAACCGTGCCAGGCGATGCGCTGATCCATCGTGGATCGCTCGACTATTTTCGCCAGAAGGCGCAGGTTTAGCCGACGCTGAGCGCCAGAATGCGGCTGATCTGGGCATAAGGCAGGCCGCTCTCGGCATGCCAGTGATTGAAGGCTGCCTGCACTTTCTTCATCGCGGATTTGGATTTGGCCTCTGGCTTATCCAGCACCTCCTCCTGTACCAGGGCGCGGCAGACATCCCCAGACGTGATCCAGGCATCCCAGCCCGAGAAGCGCAGGAAGTACTGCCCCGTCGCTCCGCCAAGGCGTGAGCCCTTTTCGTTCAGGTAGCCGAGAAGTCCGGCCTGGTCGTCAGCGGGCCAGGCCGAGAGGAACGCGCCGAAGCTGCCATGCGCTTTGGCGGTGTCCGCCACGAATTTCGCATTCTCAAGCGTCGCCTTGATCTTCTGGCCATTGCGCACGATGCGCGTGTCCGACACGAGCTGCCCCAGCATCTCGTCGCCAAAGAAGGCGAGCCTGTTTGGATCGAAGCCCTCGAAGGCCAGTTCAAACCCGTCCCATTTCGCATCAATGACTTTCCAGTTGAAGCCGGCATTGAACACGCAGCGCGTCATCGTGGCCAGATACCGGTCGTCGGGTATTTTCTTCAGGGATTTTGCCTGATGGGCATTCTGCGACATCTCCAGAACAGCGGCGCGATCTCCATGATGCTGCGCGGCGAAATCCACGATGCGGTCAAAAGGGTTCATCTGTCAGGCCTCCCATGAGCAGTCTGCCACAAGGCCCGGAAATGTCTAAGAGTCTTGACCCCATAGGGAAAAGCAGGGATCGCTGGGGGATGCATTATGTCCCCCGAATTCTCGTCACCGGCGGTGCCGGCTTTATCGGCTCCTTCCTGTGCGAGCGCCTGCTGCATACCGGGGCTGAAGTGCTCTGCGTGGACAACTTCTTCACCGGTCGGCGCACCAACGTCGCGCATCTGCTCGACAACCCCCGTTTCGAAGTGATGCGCCATGACGTGACCGTGCCGCTCTTTGTCGAAGTGGACCAGATCTACAATATGGCCTGCCCGGCGAGTCCGGTGCATTACCAGTTCGATCCGGTTCAGACGACCAAGACCAGCGTGCATGGCGCGATCAACATGCTGGGCCTGGCCAAACGGACGCGGGCCAGAATTCTTCAAGCCTCGACGTCCGAAGTGTATGGCGATCCGGAGATCCACCCCCAGACGGAAGACTATTGGGGCAATGTGAACCCGCTGGGGCCGCGTGCCTGTTATGACGAAGGCAAACGCTGTGCGGAGACGCTGTTCTTCGATTATTATCGACAGCACAAGGTCCAGATCAAAGTCGCGCGTATCTTCAACACGTATGGACCGCGCATGCATCCGAATGACGGGCGTGTGGTGTCCAACTTCATCGTTCAGGCGCTGAAGGGTGAAGACATCACGCTTTACGGCGATGGCGAACAGACCCGCAGCTTCTGCTATGTTTCGGACCTTGTGGAAGGCCTGATCCGGCTGATGAATACGAGCGACGACGTGACCGGTCCGATCAATCTCGGCAATCCGGGCGAGTTCACGATCCGCCAACTTGCCGAGAAAATCATCGAGATGACCGGTGCGCGATCCAAGCTGGTGCACAAACCATTACCGCAAGATGACCCCCGTCAGCGCCAGCCGGACATTACCCGTGCGCGCGATACGCTCGACTGGGAACCGACGATTGCGCTGGAGGAAGGCTTGAAGCCGACGATTGCGTATTTTGACGAAGAAGTCCGGGCGATGCTGGGCTGATCCCGCATTCGCGGGCGCTTTGGGAATTTCCAGCTTCAATCTGCTCCGCCGAAGCAGGTTGTGCGCAAAGGCGCTCTCACAGGAAAATGGTGGGCCCGGCAGGATTTGAACCCGCGACCAAACCGTTATGAGCGGTCCGCTCTAACCAACTGAGCTACAGGCCCCAGCGGCCCGTTTTAGCGTGCTTCTTTGGCAAGGCAATGTGCTGTCTGCCACGCTCTTGCGAATTACGTGCGTAAATGTGGCAGATCGTTTGCATGATCATTGGACACGACCTACACGATGGAGTTGGGGACAAGTCAGGGATGTCAAAATTCATGCAAGGCAACTCAAAGCGGATTCTCGTGCCGGGGGGGGCTGGATATATCGGCTCGCACACATGTGTCGAGTTGCTGAACCGGGGATATACGCCAGTAATTGTAGACAATTTCGTCAATTCCAGCATGGCCGCCATCGATCGGATTTGTCAGATTACAGGCGCAAATGATGTGCCGGTCATCGAGGCGGACATTCGCGACACCGACGCCATGATATGTGCTCTGCGCGAGCACGAATGCGAGGCCGTGATTCACTTCGCCGGCCTGAAGGCCGTTGGCGAATCGACCGTCAACCCGCTCGATTACTACAGCAATAATGTTCAGGGCTCACTCAGCCTGCTCGACGCCATGAAACAGGCGGGTGTGGGACATATCGTGTTTTCGTCGTCTGCTACTGTCTACGGCACACCGGTTTCGCTGCCCTATACTGAAGACCATCCGCTGGCGCCCACCAATCCCTATGGCATGACTAAATATGCGGTTGAGCTGATGCTGAATGACCTTGTCGCATCGGGCGCAGGTATCAATGCGGGCATCCTGCGCTACTTCAACCCGATTGGTGCGCATCCAACCGGTCTGATCGGCGAGGATCCGAACGGGGTGCCGAACAATCTGATGCCGTTCGTTGCCCAGGTGGCGGTGGGGCGTCGCCCCCATCTCAACGTGTTCGGCAATGATTACGATACGCCGGACGGCACGGGTGTGCGCGACTATATCCACGTCGTCGACCTCGCCGAAGCGCACATCGTTGCGCTTGAGAAACTGCTGGAAAGTCCGGACAGTTTCACAGTCAATCTCGGGTCTGGGAACGGCTATTCGGTCCTGGATGTGGTGAAAGCGTTTGAACAGGCAAGCGGTCGGGAGATCCCGCTCAATTTCGCCGAACGCCGTGCTGGCGATTTACCTGCCTATTGGGCTGATCCCTCCTATGCGATGGAACTTCTTGGCTGGAAGACTCGTTTGACGTTGGAAGACATGTGCCGAGATCAATGGGCCTGGCAAAGCGGCAATCCGGAAGGGTATCCGCAACGCGAAGTCGGAGCCGCCTGACGCGAGTTTGACACAATGCGCTGGTAGCCATCGGTCTCGATCAATAAACCGAGGAGACAACATGCGCACTTTCCGGAATCTGTTCATCGCATCCAGCGCCATCGCCCTGGCAGGAACCCTGTCTGCCTGTGCGCAGATGCCGTCCCAATCGGTTCCAACCGGGACGAGCCAGATGACCTACCACCCCAATTCGATCCAGCCCGAAACCACGTTGGATATTTCCGCCACCGCCAATGTGAAGCGCGCGCCGGACATTGCCTACATCACGGCCGGTGTAAACGAGGAAGCCAAGACCGCAGTTGCTGCAATGGCGGCGCAGGCTGAGGCGATGACCAGCATGATGAACGCGCTGAAGTCCGCAGGCGTCGCCGACAAGGACATGCAGACGTCGAATATTTCTCTCAATCCGGTCTACGACTATGTCGAGGAAACCGATGCCAATGGGCGTCGCAACGGCAAACAGGTTCTGCGCGGCTATTCGGCATCAAACCAGCTAACCGTCAAAGTGACCAATCTGGATGGTTTGGGTGAAACGCTTGATAGCCTCGTTGCCGCAGGCGGTAACACGTTCTCGGGCCTGAATTTCGCTCTAGAAGATGCCAGTGATGCCCGTGACGAAGCGCGGCGCAAGGCCGTTGCGGACGCAACTGCGCGCGCTGAGCTCTATGCTGAAGCTGTCGGCATGCGGGTGTCGCGCATCGTCAACGTCTCCGAAAGTGGGGGGTATGAACCTTCGCCTGCGCCGATGGGCAGGATGATGGCGATGAGCGAGTCTTCCGATATGGCATCCACGCCGATTTCAGGCGGTGAAATTGGTTATTCCGCGCAAGTGAATATCCGGTTCGAACTGACCAAGTAGACTGATCAGACATAGCCTTCGGCGAGAAGGTCCTTCATGTCGACAATTCCGACCGGGCGTCCATCTTCCACAACGAATGCGTTGGAGATGCGATGCTCGGTCAATCTCTTGATGACTGCGGACATGCGCTCGTCCAGTGAAATCGTGCGGGGCGATGGCGTCATGATCGCGGCGGCATTTCCGGTCAGCTTGCCTGCCAGCATGGCACGTCGCAAGTCGCCGTCGGTGACCATTCCCACAATCACGCCAGTCGCATCCAGTACGGCTACGCATCCCTTGCGGCCTTCCGAGATGGCCAGAATGACGTCTTCGACAGCCGCGGTTTCGCTGACCGATGGTATATCGTCTGTGCGACCCGCCACATAGTCGCCGGCAGTCTGGAGGGAGCGGCCAAGTTTCCCCCCTGGATGACGGAACCCGAACTCTTCCCGTGAAAAGCCTCGTCGCGCCATCAGGACTATGGTCAACGCATCACCAAGTGCGAGCGCCATGGTCGTTGAGGATGTTGGCGCGAGCCCGTTGGGGCAGGCTTCCGCAACGGTTGGCAGCGTCAGCAATACATCCGACCCCCGACCAAGCGTCGACTCTGCCGCGCGTGACATGCCGATCAGGGGTACCGAATTGGTGCGGCAATAGCGGATCAGATCGACCAGTTCGCGGCTCTCGCCCGAATAGGATATCGCGATCACGACTGAGCCTGGAACGATCATTCCCAGGTCACCATGACTGGCTTCGGTCGGATGGAGGAAGAATGAGGGCGTGCCTGTCGATGCGAGACTGGCCGCGATCTTCTGGCCGATATGTCCCGACTTGCCCACGCCAGCCACAATGATGTGCCGATCCGTGGCCATGATGAGGTCAGCGGCCTTTTCGATGGCCGTGTCCAGACCGGCTTCCAGTTGCTCAAGGGCTTCGCGTTCAATGCGAATTACATTGCGCGCAATATCGATGTCGCTTTCACGGGTCACGTTTGTTCGCTCCTGATGGCTGGAAAGCCTTCTGGGTCAGCCCGCCTGGGCTTGCAAGGGCTGCGTTTCAGATTGGAACCGTGAACTCAGGCGTTACTTCGCGATCTGCATCTGGCGCGCTTCGTATTCCGATACGCTCATGATGTGGGTCTTGGGCTGCACAAACGGCTCAACCGGAGTTTCCATCTTAGTGTGTTCGACAATTTCTGGCGTTGGCGCTGGAGCAGGTGCCGTTTCAGCCACGACCAGTTTGTCGTCATCTGCGTCACCGCCACCTTCCGCAATGATCACACTGATGCGTTTTCCATTCAGCATTGGTTCTGCAGCATCGTTCGGGTGTACGGGCTGCAGGACGCCGGCAAAGGCGAGCTGTGTGTCATGCGCAGGATCGGTGAGCGTCGTAAATGCAGCTTCAACAAGATCCTCGACATGCGCGTTGCGAGACCGGGACGTGTTCCCGCCCAGCATGATCGCAATAATGCGGCTGCCATCGCGCTTGGCAGACGTCATCAGGTTGAATCCGGAGGCGCGGGTATAGCCAGTCTTGATGCCGTCGACGCCGTCTACTTTGCCGAGCAACTCATTATGGTTCTTGTAGGTACGTCCAGCCCACTGGAAGCTGCTGGACGAGAAGTAATGATAATAGTCAGCATGATCGGTGAGCATCGCATCGGCCAGGATGGCAAGGTCACGCGCGGTCGTCAGCTGCTGTGTGTTGGGCAGGCCCGACGCGTTCATGAAGCGGGTATGGTTCATTCCGAGCGATTTGGCCTTCACAGTCATCAATTGGGCAAAGCGGCTTTCGGTGCGCCCGAGACGCTCAGCCACAACCACAGCGACATCATTGGCTGATTTGCTGACCAGCGCGCCAATTGCGTCGCGAACTGTCATGGTCGAGCCGGTGCGGAGCTTGAGGTTTGAAGGGGGTTGGCTCGCCGCGTGGCGCGAGACAACGAGCCGCTCATCCAGGGTGACCTCGCCGGTCTTCAGCGCGTCAAACAGCATGTAGAGGGTCATGACCTTGGTGAGGGAGGCCGGGTAACGCGCTTCATCGGCATTGCGGGCATGAAGCACTTCATGAGTATCCGCATCGATCACGATGGAGGCGTACTTTTCGGCGTGAGCAGATTGGGCAAACAGGCCTGCCGCCATCAGCGCCACCGCTATAGTGAGTGCTTTCAGGACAGGTGGTAGTGCGAGCCGCATCATGTTCTCTCCAAAAATGAGTTAACCCCGGCACCCGAGGATTAAACTAGAGTCCGTCAAATCGGTTGACCACATCTTAACGCAGGCCCCAGCCTCACAAATCTGTAATCAGGTTTCAAGCCTTGCAATTTTCATGCGAATTTAAAAATGCTGCGCCGCACAATAATTGTTGCAATTGCTCATATTTTACGCTACGTCAGGGTATCCAGCGTGAAAAGGATCCTCCCCATGGCGACAACAAAAAAGACCACTCCCAAGTCTTCTCCGAAAGCCAAAGCGGAAGCGCGTGTGGCAGATTCGGCAACAAAAATGATTGATGAAGGCATGGAACAAATGACAGGTCTCGCAGGCAAGTTCGGTGGTTATGCAGAAGGCGGCATGAAAGCCCTTGCAGAACAAGCAGCATCTTCTTCGGAAATGATGCGCACGATTGGCGCCCGCAACATGGACTTCTTTGCTCGCACGCTCGAACAGGGTGTCGAAGCCACGCAGTCGCTGACCGGCGCAAAGGATCCACGCGAAGCGATGGAAATACAGTCCGGCTTCGCCAAGAACCTTCTCTCGGCTTACACGTCCGAAGTCAGCGCACAGGCTGAACTCTGCATGTCTGCTTGGCGCGACGCGACGAAGCCGTTCATGGCTTTCGCACCCAAGTAAGCGCTTTCTTGTTTCCCGGCCAGGCTAGCGGGCTGGGGCGTAGAGTGGCGTAGATAATTTGAGCCGGGCCTGTTTGGCCCGGTTCTTTTTTTGCCCGGACTTTGTTCAATGTCAGATGCAGAATGCGCTGGCGAATCCGTTGCGCTTGCTCCTACAGTTGTGCATGAGCGATTTTCTCGATTTCCAAACCCTTCAGCGGCCCAAGTCGCCGAACACGTATCTGGTTGCACCGGCGGGATTTGCTGACCAGGCTAGCCCGGACGAAGAAGGCCCGATTTTCTTCTGCAGCACAGACAGCCTGTTCAGCCAGGTCGAGGCCCTTGTGGCCTTGCGCAAGGACTGGAGGCTGAAGGCGCTCGACGCCCAGGCGGGTCGCATCAGCTTCATCGCGGTATCGAAACTGTTCAAATTCAAGGATGATGTGGATATTGCCATCCTGCCTTCAGACGGGAAATCCACGCTCGCAGTCTATTCTGCATCCCGCGTGGGCTATAGCGATATGGGCGCGAATGCGAAGCGCGTGAATGACCTCCTCGCCAGTCTCCAGGTGACCTGAATTCAGGCAGATTGTGCTTTTGCCGCGTATCCGCTCTTCAAAGTCGGGCAAGAACGTATATCTTGGTAACTATGAGCGGTGACCTGAACCATTCCAGCACGGATCCAATACGGCTAAATCGGCCCGGACCCGGCGACCCACCAGGGGGCGGGCAGGCTGGCGATGATGATGGGACCAATTTCGGTCTGTCCACGCAAACGCGCGTACGGACCAAGAAGCCGTCGCTCTACCGTGTGCTTCTGTTGAATGACGATTACACGCCGATGGAGTTTGTCGTCTACGTCCTGGAACATTTCTTCAATCGTTCCCGGGAACAGGCCACGCGCATCATGCTTCATGTCCACCAAAAGGGCGTGGGGTTGTGCGGTGTCTATACTTACGAAGTGGCCGAAACAAAGGTCGCGCAGGTATTGGACCTTGCCAAACGCCATGAACATCCTCTCCAATGTGTCATGGAGAAAGACGACTAGAAACACTCACTCCGGAAGGCCAGTCACTTGCCACGTTTGTCCCCCTCCCTAGAGACCGCACTCGAAAAGGCCCTGACGTTCGCATCAGAGCGTGATCATGAATACGCCACACTGGAACATTTGCTTCTGGCGCTGACGGAAGATGAGCATGCCCGCGAAGTGATGGGCGCCTGCAAGGTCAACATTGACGCCCTCAGCGCCGACCTCAGCCGATACATTGATGAAGAGCTTTCCAGCCTGACAGTGGATGAAGGCGAAGGCCGCGTTCAGCCGACCGCTGCGTTCCAGCGTGTTGTCCAACGCGCCATCCTTCACGTTGAGAGCTCGGGCCGCGACGAAGTTACCGGCGCGAATGTGCTGGTCTCGATCTTCTCTGAACGTGAAAGTCACGCTGCCTACTTCCTGCAAGAGCAGGACATGACCCGTTATGATGCGGTGAATTTCATCTCGCATGGCGTTGCCAAACAACCAGGCATGTCGCGCCCATCCAGTCCACGCGGTGCGGAGGCCTCGGAAGAAGAGCCGGTCAAGCAAGGTCATGAGGCGCTCGACGCTTACTGTGTGAACCTGAATGACAAGGCGCGCTCCGGCAAGATCGATCCGCTGATCGGCCGGGACATGGAAGTGAACCGCTGCATTGAAGTGCTCTGCCGTCGCAGCAAGAACAATCCGATCCTCGTCGGCGATCCCGGTGTGGGCAAGACGGCGATCGCCGAAGGCCTGGCCAAGAAGATTGTCGATGGTGAAGCCCCTGAGATCCTGGATGAGGCTGTCATCTGGTCGCTCGACATGGGCGCCCTGTTGGCCGGTACGCGCTATCGCGGTGATTTCGAGGAACGCCTCAAATCCGTGATGAAGGAATTGGAGCAGCAGGAAAAAGCTATCCTGTTCATTGATGAGATCCACACCATTATCGGCGCTGGGGCGACCTCCGGCGGCGCGATGGATGCGTCAAATCTGCTGAAGCCTGCGCTTCAGTCCGGTGGCCTGCGTTGCATGGGGTCGACAACCTTCAAGGAATACAAGCAGCATTTCGAAAAGGACCGGGCCCTGTCGCGCCGGTTCCGCAAGATCGATGTGGTTGAGCCAACTGTTCCGGATACGATCAAGATTCTCACGGGTCTTAAGTCCCGCTTCGAGGATTTCCACGGCCTGCGCTACACGAATGATGCCATCAAATCGGCAGTTGAACTCGCAGATCGCTACATCACCGACCGCAAATTGCCGGACAAGGCGATTGATGTGATCGACGAGGCTGGCGCCGCACAGTGGTTGTTGCCTGCGTCGAAACGCAAGAAGACGGTGGGGCAGAAGGATATCGAGGCTGTCGTGGCCAAGATCGCCCGCATCCCCCCCAAACAGGTTTCGACCGACGATGCAGCCGCGCTCAAATCACTGGAGACCGATTTGCAGCGGGTCGTGTTTGGCCAGAACGATGCCATCACGGCGCTTTCGGCAGCCATCAAACTCGCGCGTGCCGGCCTGCGTGAACCGAACAAGCCAATTGGCTCATACCTGTTCACCGGTCCAACCGGCGTCGGCAAGACCGAAGTTGCCAAACAACTCGCCTCCATCATGGGCGTCGAGATGCTGCGCTTCGACATGTCGGAATATATGGAGCGTCACACCGTTTCTCGTCTCATCGGCGCGCCTCCGGGCTATGTCGGCTATGATGAGGGCGGCCTGCTGACCGATGGCGTGGACCAGCATCCGCACTGCGTGCTGCTGCTCGACGAAATCGAGAAGGCGCATCCGGACCTGTTCAACATCCTGCTTCAGGTCATGGACAATGGCACACTGACGGACGCCAATGGACGCAAGGTAGACTTCCGGAATGTCATCCTGATCATGACAACGAATGCTGGGGCGTCCGATGCGTCCAAGAATTCGATCGGCTTTGGCCGCGGCAAGAAGGACGACGAGCAGGAAGAGGCGCTCAAGCGTCTGTTCACGCCGGAATTCCGTAACCGTCTTGATGCGACGATCACTTTCGGCGGCCTGACGCCAGAGATCATTGATCGTGTGGTCGAGAAGTTCATTCTTCAGCTCGAAGTCCAGCTGGAAGATCGCAACGTCTCTATCGAGATCACCAAGCCTGCACGCGACTGGCTCGCCAAGCGCGGCTTCGACGCCGACATGGGCGCCCGGCCGCTGGCGCGGACGATCCAGGAACACGTCAAGAAGCCGATGGCGGAAGAACTCCTGTTCGGCTCGCTCCAGAAGGGCGGCGTGGTCAAGATCGACATCGACAAGAAGGACGAGGAAAAGCTCGCCTTCAAATATGTTGCCGAGAAGCCGAAGAAGAAGCCTGTCGCTAAGAAAGGCTCTGCTGAAGAGCCAGCCTAGAATACTGGCAGAATGATTTCAGAAATGCCCGCAACGTCCTGTTGCGGGCATTTCTTTGCCTGCGGTCTGAAGACGGTAGCCGAAGTCGCATCAACCTTGTGCAGGAACACGCTGTTTTTGAAGGAAATTCGCTGATCGCGATCGGATTGTCACAATGGTCCACTAGGAGTAACGCTACGGCAAGCATAGTCTAGAGGTGACGAGATGACCGATGCGATTTTGACGACGGGATCGGCCACCACGGCGCCAGCGCAGAAGGCGGCGCGGTTGGTGCATATTGATGGGGCGCGGGGCTATTTGCTCGTTGCCATGTTCATCGCACACTTCAATTTCACACACTGGACGCCTGTGATCCGGTTTCATCACGGGAATTTCTCGCCTGTCTGGGATGGCGAGTTTTTTGTTCTCTTGTCCGGTTTTGTCTGCGCGCTGAGCTATCTTCGGCCCTTCTCCAAAGGCGGTATGGTCGCCTGCGAACTGGCCGTTTTGAAGCGGCTACGATGGGTCTATCTCTATCAGATCATCGTCGCGCTCTCGATGCTGTATCTGTTCGTGTCAGCATGGCCGATGCGGCTGGATTCCCAATATGTGCCAGACCTCGAAACACCGCTGTTCTTGCAGAGTCTTCAGGTTTTCACCTTCGCCAAGCAGCCGCTCTATCTCGGCATTCTGATCCTCTACATGATGCTGATGCTGTTCATTCCGGTCGGGCTTTGGTTGCTGGAGACAAAGCGGACGCGCCTGTTCTTCGGAATTCTTGCGGCCTGCTGGCTGGTTGCCGCAGCTCGTCTCGATCAAGCCGTGTTGGGCTGGATCTTCGCGCATGTCTTCGACACGCGGCCTTTCCTGTCTCTGACGGGTATCTTCAATCCCTTGTCCTATGCGGTTATTTTCTATGGCGGATTCTATCTCGGCTACCGGTACAAGACGGAAGGCTGGGACCATTTCAAATCCAGCATACTGCCCGCCAGCTATCCTGTCTTCTATGCGGCGCTTGCCATCACAGTGGCCTTTGCAGTTGCGGAAGTCGGGCGAGGCATGCTTGGGACGCCTGAATGGCTGGTCGAGCCAAAGCGCCGGAATGTGTCTGGCATCGGCCTGATCAGTCTCGCTGCGATCTCGTATATCTTCTACTTCCTGCTAAACCGGGAAGACTTGGCAAAGCCCCTTATGTGGGCGCGGGCTGTGGTGGATTCTGTGTTGAGGTTCCCGCCTCTGGTAATGGTCGGCCGGAATTCCCTGTTCGTGTATAGCGGCCATGTCGTGGCGGTCTTTACGTCCAGCTACTTCATTCTCTCCAACGGGTTTGAAGACAATCGGATTGTGGTGATGGTTGTCCAGATCTGCGCTCTGGCAGTTTTGCTTGGCGTGGCGCGCCTGAAGAAACGCTACCTCCCGGCCCTGCCATAGGGCTTGCCTTCCCGTGGGGAGGGCGCATCACACTGGCATCAATAAAATCCTCGGGAGGGAACACATGTCAGGATCCATTGGCGGGGCGTGCGAGTCGAAATTCGCCGCCGTGAAGGAAGAATTCGAACGCAACTTTGCAGAGCGTGGAGAGGTTGGCGCCTCCGTCTGCCTGTCAGTGAATGGCGAAACGCAGGTGGACCTCTGGGGCGGCATGGCGAACCCGGAAACTGGTGATGCCTGGCGTGAGGATACGATCTCCATCGTCTTTTCCTGTTCCAAGGCCGCCACCGCGCTGTGCGCCCATATCCTGATCGACCGGGGTGAGCTGAATCCCGAGGCGCTGGTCGCCGACTACTGGCCGAAGTTTGCCAAGAACGGCAAAGAGAAGACCACGGTTCGCATGATGCTGAACCATGAAAGCGCGCTGCCGACCCTGCGCGACCCGGTCCGGCCAGGCGGGTTCGAGGACTGGGACTACATGATCCAGCGACTGGAAGATGAGGAAACCTTCTGGGAACCGGGCACACGCAATGGCTACCACATGATCAATTTCGGCTGGACGGTGGGCGAACTGGTCCGCCGCGTGTCCGGCAAGTCGCTCGGCACCTTCTTCCGCGAGGAAGTGGCCGACAAGACCGGCGCGCGCTTCTGGCTGGGCCTGCCTGAGACCGAAGACGTTCACATCGCGCCGATCATTCCGTATGCGCCGAAGCCGGACGATGTTCCAACCGAGTTTGCCATCAAGCTGGTGACCGAGCCGGAATCCATCCAGCACAAGAGCTTCATGAACAATGGCGGCTGGGACTTCAATAACCGCAAGTCGCAAGCCGCTGAAATCGGCGGCGGGGGCGGCCTGTCGAACGCGCGCGGGCAGGTGGCGATGTATACGCCATTGGCAACCGATGACGGCACGCTCGTCTCGTCTGATCGCTTGAAGGCCATGAGCATGGTGACAACGGCGACGCAACGCGATGCCACCCTCCTGGTCCCGACCCGGTTCGGGCCGGGCTTCATGAAGTCCATGGATAATCGCGCGCTGAACCTCGGCCCCGGCACCAGCGTCATCATGGGCGAGCAGGCCTTCGGCCATGTCGGCGCAGGCGGCTCCATCGGTTTCGCCGATCCCGAAGCGGGCCTCGCCTTCAGCTACACGATGAACCAGATGGGCAGCGGCATTCTCGTGAATGACCGCGCGCAAAGCCTGATCGATGCGGCCTATCGCGCGCTCGGCTATCGCACCAATGCACCTGGCGTATGGGTGAAGTAAGCCGCGACCTGATCAGCCATCGTCGCTGGCTTCGCCAATCCCGCCGACCTGGAGCATGCCTTCCTTGGCGGCTTGCGCCCGTGCGACGCCTTCGCTGCGCGTCGGCGGGGCCATGATTTCCGGCGGGTCGGTTTCCTGAAGGTAGATGGTGCGGCTCGGAAAGGCGAAGCCCGTGCCCGCCTTTTCGATAATGTCCATCACGGCGACGGCGAACTCTTCCTTGATCTCCAGCCACTCGCCCCAATTCTTCGTGTGGGTGAAAGTGTAGATCAGGAAGTCGATGGAGCTAGCATTGAAGCTGTCCACGCGCACGAACAGTGCGGCTTCCGGCGGCTTGGCGAACCGGTCATCATTCCAGAGCCAGGCCTCGATTTCGTCGCGGATATATTTCAGCTGGTCCACGGTCGTGCGATATTCCACGCCGACCACCCATTTGATGCGCCGGTGCGTCATGCGCGAGAAATTGGTCACGGCCGCATCTGACAGTGCGCTGTTGGGAACATAGACCGGGCTTTTGTCGAACCGGCGGATAAGGGTCGAACGGAAGTTGATCTTCTCGACCGTTCCTTCGACCACACCGTCTGCCTTGACCCACTCGCCGGGAATGAAACGCTTCTCTGAAATGATCAGCAAGCCGGAGATAAGGTTCTTGAACAAGTCCTGCGCGCCGAGGCCCACGGCGATGCCAAGCACGCCAAGACCAGCCAGCAAGGGCGCGATCTGAATACCCCATTGCTCTGCGACAGCGCCTAGGCCCAACACGATGAGGATGATCTGCAACGCCTTGACCATCCAGTCGACGGCGGCGGGCGACAGGGCGTCTCTCAAACCTGCGAACAGATATTCGAAGGCATGTACCGCGCGAGACAACGTCCAGAATACGGCAAGCGTGATGATCGAGCGCAGAATGCGAGTCGCGTAGATTTCCGCCTCGCCGGAAATATTGGTCACCTGCAGTGCGATATAGATACCGATGATGACCGGGACGATCTTGAGCGGCGTCGCGATGGATTGAACGAGCGCGTCATCAAAGCCCGACTTGGTGCCGGACGCCAGGCGCATGATGGTCTTCACGATCAGCCGTGCGAACAGGCCGCGGATCATCAGTGCGATCATGATGATCACAACAGCGATGGTGATCTCGCCATAGGTCAGACCATATGCGCCATCATTCCAGATGTTTCCGATGAAGGTGGCGGACTCGCGCGCCCAGTCGGGAGCATTCTGCTCAAACCAGCTCGAAGATTGTGTCAGGGCCATGCGGCGCTCCATCTGTTTCATCCGGTCGCGACCGGGCCTGTGGAGTGCCGTTTGCTAATCTGTGTTATGCGGCCTGTGAAGGGTTGGGGGTCAGCCCTTGATGTCGCGCCACTCGCCGGGGGCAAGGCCATTCAGGGTCCAGTCGCCGATTTGCGCGCGCACAAGGCGCAAGGTTGGATGCCCGACTGCGGCGGTCATGCGCCGGACCTGTCGGTTGCGGCCTTCGATAATGGTCAGTTCGATCCAGCAATTTGGTACCGATTTTCGAAACCGGATTGGCGGGTCGCGCGGCCAGAGATCTTCTGGCTCGTCCATCCGTCTCACCTTTGCAGGAGCGGTGCGACCATCATTCAGGTCTACGCCGGAGCGGAGGGCCTGCAATGCCGTGTCATCCGGAATACCCTCGATCTGGGCCCAGTAGACCTTGGCCATCTTGGCTTTCGGATCGGAAATACGGGCCTGCAGCTTGCCGTCATCGGTCAGGAGCAACAGGCCCTCACTATCCCGGTCGAGCCGGCCAGCGGGATAGACACGTGGGACGTCCATATAGTCCGACAGCGTCTCACGCGAACTCGCCAGCGTACTCTTGTCGGTGAATTGGGAGAGCACATTGAACGGTTTGTTGAAGGCGATAAGGCGGGTCATGCGTCAGGGCCTTCGGGCAACAGGCCGAGCGCGGATGCGGCGGCGGGTGTTCGGATCCAGATCCAGTCACCAATCCCTTCGCTGGTGCCGCCAGGTTCGTCCGTCTCGATCCAGCCCATTGCGCGGTAAAACGTGCGGGCAGTGGTGTTGGATGTATTGCACTTCAGTGAGAGCGCGCTGCCATAGCGCATCATTGTAGCAACCATCAGCGACCGCCCAATGCCGTGGCGGTGATAGGCTGGGTCGATGAAGAAATGATGCAGGAAGTGGTCGGGGTCCCAGACGCTCGAAAAGCCGACCGGTCGGTCATCCTTTTCTGCAACCAAAATGCTCTCGCCAGCCGTTTGGCGGTCAAACTCGGCGGCATCAACGCGTTCGATGCCGGCCAGCGGGAACACGTCACGGCTCGCCCGATAGAGGATGGTAGCAAGAGCCTCCCGGTCTGATGCTACAGCCTCCCTGATCACGCGTTCACGACCTCATGCAGGGATTTCAACGTGCTGAGCAGGCCTTCGGCTGACGAGATCGGCAGGCAGCTCGGTCCATCGCACAGGGCCTTGTCTGGGTCGGTATGGAATTCGAGGAAGACACCATCAGCGCCGGCGGCAATGGCCGACTTGGCGATGATCGCCACGCCGTCGCGTCGCCCGCCGGTGGACGCGCCGCCCGTGCGCGGGTCTGCGCCTGGAAGCTGGACAGCATGGGTTGCGTCGATGGTGACGGGGCAGCCGAGCTTCTGCATCTCGGGAATGCCGAGCATGTCGACGACGAGATTGTTGTAGCCAAAGCTGGAGCCGCGCTCGCACAGGATCACGCCGACATCTGCGGCTTCACCGATCTTGGAGACGATGTTCTTTGTATCCCACGGTGCGATGAACTGGGCTTTCTTGACCTGGATGATCCCGCCCGCTGCGGCAGTGGCCTTGGCGGTGGCGACAACCAGATCAGTCTGGCGGCACAGGAAAGCCGGGATCTGGACGATGTCGGCCACGTCTGCGACGGCTTCGGCCTGACCGGCTTCATGCAGATCGGTGCAGATCGGCACGCCGAGCTTGGCCTTCACGCTGGCCAGCATTTTCAGGCCATTCTCAAGCCCGGGGCCGCGAAACGACTTGATCGAGGAACGGTTCGCCTTGTCGAAGCTGGCCTTGAAGACATAGGGCAGGCCCAATTGTTCGCAAACGCGCTTCAGCTCGGTGCCAACTTCAAGGGAAAGGCCCTCGTCTTCGAGGACGTTGAGGCCCGCGATGACAGAAAGCGGTTTGCCGGTGCCGATGGTCCAGCCGGAATTCTTGTGGGTCAGCACGTTCATCTGGGTCTCTCCGCTCAGGTGTTTTTCCAGCAAATAGCGTTGTTTCAGGCAAAAGGTAAGTCGGAGCGTTCATGCCGTTTCCATAAACAAAGAAGCCGCCCTCTGGGGCGGCTTCCGTGAGTCCTCGGGACCCAACAAGTCTGGCAGCGTTTCAGCGTGCCTTCAAATATCTCTATGCGCCGACAGGAGGCTGCTCCGGCCGGGCACCACAGGATATAAACTTGTTGATCCCTCTGGTTTTCTCACTCGACATGAATCACCTCCTTTCAAGCGTGCAACAGGCACGAACTTTGTCCAGAACCGTTCCGGACGAATCAAAGTTAAGCATGATTTGCGCCATTACAAAGTTAACTTCGCGGCTTTTTTGAATGACTGTTTCATGACGCACAAAAAACGCCCGGACCTAGGGCCCGGGCGCGTTCAGTTTTCATACGCTGATCATGTGTCAATCATAGGCCAGCGCGCCCACAACCAGTCCGATGATGGCCCCCGTCGCGACGGAGGCGAGAATCGCGTCTCCGCTATGATGGTCCCGCGCCCAGTAGTGTCCCGGTGGCGGCGCGTAGAGGCCGTAGGTGTGATAGTCGCGGATATAGACCGTATGCTGGTGGGGGCGATACCAGCCACCGACATGGTAGCGCGGTTGGTAGCCACGACGATAATAGGGTCCATAAGCCCGGCTGTAGCGCACATAATTGTGACGGGGCGGTGCATAATGGCGATGCGAACGCGCGGGCGCGCGATAGACATGGCGCGGCGCGGGGCGGTAGTCGTGGCGCGGGGCATGGTGGCCGCGATTGTAATGGCCTCTATTATTGTGGCCATTATTGTAGCCTCGATTGCCACGATTATGGTCACCGCGGTGCCCATTGTCGCGTCGACCATTGTCCCGGTGTCCCCGGTCTCCACCGCGATGGCCGCCATCATGATAACCGCCGCCGCGATTGTGATCGCCGCGTCCCCGTTCTGCATAGGCAGCGGGAGCGGCAAGAAGTCCGATCGTGGCCGTCGTGGCCACCAATGTGGTGAGTGTCTTGAACAGCTTCATATCGGGCAAAGCCTCCGAAGATTGGCCCCTTGGAAACCGTTTCCGGGGCAGCCATTTCCCGCATCCTGCGGGCTTGTGACAGTCAGGCTAGGCCTGCGGGGCTGAACTCTGGCTGAACACCGTGTTAAGGAAAGTCCATGGCTGAATTCGGCGACATACGCATAAATGACGAACTGACACTGCCTGCATGGGAAGTGTCGGAGGCATTCGTGCGCGCGTCCGGGCCAGGCGGGCAGAACGTCAACAAGGTGTCGACTGCGGTACAGCTGACCTGGCACGTCGAAGCGTCATCTCTGCCACCTGATGTGAAGGCGCGCTTCGCCAAACTGTATGCCAACCGGATAACCAAGGATGGCCGACTGATGCTGGAGGCTTCGGAACATCGGAGCCAGGCGCTCAACCGGGAATCTGCGCGCAAGCGGCTTGCCGAGATGATCCTTCGTGCCAGCCGTCGCCCGAAACGGCGCATCAAGACCAAGCCGACCTATGGCAGCGTCAAACGCCGCATCGCCACAAAGAAACGCCGAGGCGAGATCAAATCCCTCCGCGGCAATGTCGACCCGACAGAGTAGGGCGCGCTAGCAGCAGCCGCCCACCGGCGCGGGGCCGCTGGCGTCTTGCGTCTCTGCAAATACGTCCGGCGCGGCGCAGCCGGGAAAGACGCCGAAATGGGTCTTGCCGTCGCCGACCACCTCGAAAAAGGGTGCAAAGCGGGTTTCCATGAGCATGGCGAGCGTGTTGCCGCAGACCGGGAAGACGCGACCGGCTTCAATCTCGTGCTCAGCATCCAGAATGAAAACGCGCTCCATGCCTTCGACGCCGCCCTTGTAGATGACAGCTTGGCCGTAATCCTCGCAGGCCGTCTCCAGACCGTCGAGCTTCATCAGGCGTGCTGTGACCGAGGCAAAGCGGATCGGCTCGACCTTTGCCTTCAATTTCGGATCTATGATGGCAAGGCGGCGATGGTTGACGACGCGCGGATCGGCAAAGCCAGCCGCCATCGCGATGGCTTCATAATCGTTCCAGTAGAGCGCCCCCGACAGGCATTCGCCATACAGGACCGGATCATCAATCAACTCCTGCGGGATCCGCCGGTCGGCATAGACGTCCGAGAAATAGAGCTCGCCGCCGGGTTTCAGCAGGCGGTGGGCCTGCCGGAAGACTTCCGGCTTGTCCGTGCAGAGATTGATCACGCAATTGGAGATGATGAGGTCAAAGGAATTGGGCTCAAGATCAAGCTCGCCCAGCTTTTCCAGTTCGCCTTTCACAAAGCGCGTATTGGGCGAGTCGTAGCCAAATTGCTCGGCATGCCAGGCCTCGTGTGCGCGGGCGACGTCCAGCTGCTCATCCGTCATGTCGACCCCGGTGACGTGGCCGGTCGGTCCGACCAGCTTGGCGAGAGCGAACACGTCGCGTCCGGCGCCGCTGCCAAGGTCCAGAACTTTCAAACCTTCCAGCGCGGCCGGGATGGCGAGGCCACACCCATAATACTTCGCGGCCACATCATCATGGACGGCGGCGAGGGCGGCCGAGACATGCGCCGCTGGACGAGACTCCGTCGTGCAGGCATCGGTCTTCAGGTCCGACGAGCTTGTCAGCGTCTCCCCATAATAGGCTTTCACCACGTCCTGCATCTGGTTCATTTGAGTCTCCGCATTGATCGGGGCGACCCTAGGCAGGTACGCCAGTCGTTTCCAGTCACGGATATGTGTGCGAGCGCGCTAGCCCTTCTTGTTCGGCTTGCCGCGATACGGGCCCTTGCCTTGGGGCTTGCGCGCGCCGTCGGCCTTGTCAGCATAGGGGTTCTTGCCCTGCCGAACGAACAGGCGGATCGGCACGCCATGCATGTCAAAGGCATCGCGCAGATTGTTGATCAGATAGCGCTTGTAGGTTTCCGGCATCTGGTCACCGCGCGAGGCGATGAGCACGAAGGTCGGCGGACGCGCCTTCATCTGGGCCATGTAGCGTGGCTTGATGCGCTTGCCCTGAACGCTTGGCGGCGGATGGCGCTCAACCGTGTGGCGCAGCCAGCGGTTCAGATCGCCCGTCTTCACGCGTGCGGTCCAATCCTGATAGACCTTGACCACGGCTGGCATCAGCCTGTCCGTATGCCGACCAGTCAGGCCGGACAGGAACACGACGGGTGCACCGCCAGCATTCGGCATCAGCCGGTTGGCAAGATCCCGGATATGTTTGGCGGCTTCATCCGGCTTTTTCACCGTGTCCCATTTGGAAATGACCAGCACGACGCCGCGGCCTTCGCGCAGGGCGAGGTCGGCAATCAGCAGGTCCTGTTTTTCCATCGCCTCGTGTGCGTCCATGACGAGGGCAATGATATCTGCATATTTCAGCGAGCGGATCGTCTCGCCAGTCGACATGCGTTCAAGGCGCTCCTGCACCTTGTTCTTGCGGCGTAGGCCAGCGGTATCGACCAGGCGGATGCGGCGGCCTTCCCATTCCCAGTCAATAGAGATGGAGTCGCGCGTGATGCCGGCTTCGGGACCGGTCAGCAGGCGGTCCGATTGTAGCAGCTGGTTGATCAGCGTGGACTTGCCGGCATTCGGGCGGCCGACAATGGCCAGTTTGATCGGCTTGTCGTCTTTTTGCGGCTCGGGTTCAACGTCGACATCCGCCGCTTCAATGGCGGCGACGAGATCATCATCGGACACAGAGAAATCGTCGATATCGATATGGGCGAGCTTCTCGATAATGTCCTCGGCGGCGCGGGGATCATAATCCAGTTCGGCCTCCTGCAGGGCGAGCTCGAACGCTTCCTCGCCCAGTGCCTGACGAATGGCTTCGTAAAGTTCGGCCATGCCCTCGCCATGCTCGGCAGACAAGCCAATCGGTTCACCCAGGCCCAGCGACCAGGCATCCATCACGCCGACCGTGCCCTGTTTGCCTTCAGCCTTGTTGGCCGCCAGAACGATGGGGATGTTTGCCTTGCGCAGCAGGGCGGCAAAGTTTTCGTCTTCCGGGGTGACGCCAACGCGGGCATCAATAAGGAACAGGGCCAGTTCAGCCTCGGCAATCGCGGCCTCGGTCTGCTGGCGCATGCGGGATTCGAGACTGTCGTCATAGGAGGTCTCATAGCCTGCTGTGTCGATCAGGACCAATGGCAGGGAGGCAAGGCGCCCTTCCGCCTGCTTTCGGTCACGCGTCACACCCGGCTGGTCATCGACCAGCGCAATCTTCTTGCCGACGAGGCGGTTGAACAGGGTCGACTTGCCCACATTGGGGCGTCCGACGATGGCGAGTTTCAAAGGCATGGCGGGGCCCGCTCCTATGCGTTCAGGCGAGGCGCGCCAGCCCGGCGCAGCCTGCTACTGAATCGCAACCAGTTTTGCTTCATCGGTCAGCAGGAAGATTTTTCCCTGCACGGCGATGGGTTCGATGTAAGTCGTGTCCTTGATATCCAGAGACGCGGTCTGTTCGCCCGTCTGCGGATCAAAGGCGAGCAGCTCGCCATAGGACGAAACGATCAGGATGCGTCCCGACGCAAGAAGCGGACCGGAATAGCTGATCCGTTTCTTCTTTTTCTTCTCGTTCTTGTACTGCGGCAGCTCGGTGACCCAATAGGCGTCGCCTGAGCCAGCATCCAGCGCCGCCAGAGTGGCATTGGTACCGATGACAAACAGGAATTTCCCGCTGAGCGCTGGGGCTTGGGTCGAGCCGATGGGGCGCGCCCAGACGCGATTGCCGCTGCGCCCGTCAATCGCGACCGTGATGCCGGACTGGCTCGACGCGAAGACGAGGCCACCGGCCAGAACCGGGCGTGAGCCGATATCGTTGATCTCGGAAATCGGTGTGAAGCGGCCGGCCTGCGAAATGGCATCCGTCCAGAGGCGACGGCCATTATTGGCAAGATAGGCAATGATCTCGCCAGAGGAGTAAGGCGCGATCACGAAGTCTTCGATGGCGGCCGGGCTTGGGCTGCCGAGGACGCGGGCGGATTCCGCAATTGCCTGATCGCTCCAATCGGTCTCGCCGGTCTCAAGGTCCAGTGCGAATACTTCATTATTGTTGGAGGCGACAAAGATCGTGCCGTCCTTGACGGTCGGGGCGCCCGTCATGGGCACGCCAAGCTCGCGCTTCCACAATTCGGTCCCGTCTTCGGCGCTGACGCGTGTGACATAGCCAAAGCCACTTGCGACGATCAGCGTACCGTCCGTCACGGCAAGGCCGCCGCCGAGCGCGGTCTTGTCGCGCTTGCTCAGGCCTTTGAGTTCCTTTTTCCAGAGCGTGCGGCCGCTGGAGATTTCCGTCGAATAGATCGTCTGGTCTGCATCCAACGTGTAGATGGCAGTCTCGCTGGCGACCGGTGGCGTGGTCACGGCAGACTTGTTGCTGGAGCCTTTGCCGACCGAATTGCGCCAGGCGATTTTCAGGTCAGGCGCTGCATTGACGTGGCCTGGTGCCTTGGCGGGGGTCCCGCCTGCTTCCGGCCAGGATGCCATATCCGTGGGAGGCAACAGTTCGATGGATTCCGTGGCCAGCTCAGGCTTGGCCTCAACCGCTTCCTCCGCGAGCACCATCGTGACACGGCCAGCCTTGTCGAGCTGTTCCTTGTCGTCATTGCCGGAATTGCCGAAGAACGGAATGCTGCTGCAGGCCGTCAGGGCGATGAACGCCGTTGCGGTTGCGGTCAGCTTGAGTGGGCGTGAAAGCCTCATTGGCCGGTCTCCTCGATATCGGCAGTTTCAGCGGGCGCTTCGCCCTCAACTGGTGTCTCAGTGTCGCTTGCGGCCGCTTCTTCAGCTGGCGCTGGCGGGATCGCAGCAAGGGCGATCTCGGCGCGGCGCTTTACGCCTTCGGGCGCAGCCGCATCAAAGCGGAGACGGTTGAACTCGGTCCGGGCGCGGGCAATGTCGCCGCTCTCGAAAGCTTTCGCCGCGATCAGTTCACGGGCAAGCGCGCCGAGCGGGCCTTCATCCTCGACCAGGCTGCCGAGCGTCGCTTCAAGGTCTGCCATGGACTGGGTATCGACCGAGAAATACGCGGTCTTCAGGATGGACAGGCGCTCATACGGGCTGCCTTCCACGGCAGCCACGGCCGATAGGGTGCGCGTGGCACCATTAGCGTCGCCGCCGCCCTCATATTGGGTCTGCGCCAGATATTGCGCTGCCAAAGGTGCGATCTTGCCACTTCCTTCGGCCAATTCACGGAACGCGGCTTCAGCCTCGACGTAATTGTCTTCTTCCAGCAGGGTCAGGGCGTTCTCGAAGGCGAGCGCGCGTTCTGCCCGGGCCTGTTCAGCCTGTGGGCGCAACACGAATTCATTCAGGGCCACCGCCCCGATGAGCAGCGCTGCCGCGCCATAGATAAAGGGCCTGTAGCGTGTCCACAGGCCTTCCATCTTGTCCTGGCGCAGGCTTTCATCGACTTCGTCAAAAATGTCGCTCAACGTGGCGCTCCGATCGGGTAATCTGACTTCGGGGGGAACCTAGACGCGCCTGCGCCCAGCTGCAACGTGTCAGGGCTGTTTCGCCTCAGGTTTTCGCAGGGAATAGGTCTCGGCTTCGCCGGGGAATTCGCGGGACCGGACGTCGACAGCAAACTGGCCGAGGGCGGTGTCGATCTCGCTGCGGAGGTCGGCGTAACGGCGCACGAATTTCGGCGCCCAGTCGAACAGGCCTAACATGTCCTGTGTGACCAGTACCTGGCCATCGCAGCTGGCGGACGCGCCGATGCCGATTGTGGGGCAGCTGACGGCCTTGGTAATCTCGTCGGCGAGATCGCGCGCAACGCCTTCGATGACGATGGCAAATGCGCCCGCTTCGTCTGCAGCGCGCGCCTCGTTCAGCACGATGTCGCGTTCGGATTCGGTGCGGCCCTTGGCGCGGAAGCCACCATCGACATTCACCGCCTGCGGGCGCAGGCCGACATGGCCCATGACCGGAATGCCACGCTCCACAAGATGGGCGATCTGGGTAGCGGCATAGGCGCCGCTCTCGATCTTGACCGCCTGACAGCCGGTTTCCTTCATGATGCGGGCGGCATTCAAAAAGGCCTGATCTTCGCTCGTCTCGTAGCTGCCAAAGGGCATATCGACGACGACGAAGGCCTGCTGGCTGCCGCGCATCACGGCCTGACCGTGCAGGATCATCATCTCCATCGTCACGCCAACGGTCGACGGCAGGCCATGGACCACCATGCCGACGCTGTCGCCAACGAGGATCAGGTCGGCATGCGGGTCCATGATCTCGGCCATTGGCGCGTCATAGGCCGTCAGGCAGACGAGCGGCTCACCCCCTTTGGCGGCGGCGATATCCTTGACGGTTTTGCGGGAAATACGAGTTTGTTTCGACATGGCCAGCGACTTAGCCTGCCTCAGACCGGCGGGCAAGCGCATGTGAACGGTCGCTCCGGCGCAGCCGGATCAGCTGCGGCCTTTGGGGAAGTGCTGCAGGGCGGTGGGTATGTCCACCCACTCATGCCGGGTTTCTTCCCAGACCGAGCGGATCGGCCCGGGAAAGCGCGGATCTGCGATCGCCCCTACGGCGATACCTGCTGCTTCCGGGTGCTTTTCCGTGACCCAGTAGACGGTAGACCCGCAAGTGGGACAAAAATAGGTCGTGAAGGTACCCCCGCTGTCAGCTTCGCGTGTCCAGGAGGTAGCCTTGCCTGTAATGGTCAAAGCAGTGAGCAGGTAATATGCACCCACTCCGAAGGGGGAGCCGGTGCGACGCTGGCACGCGGTACAGTGACAGGCGACGACGGCCGGCGTGATATCGTCAGGCAGCGTGACTTTCAGGGCGCCGCAAGCGCATTGCGCATCCATGTGACTACACTCCCGGCACAACAGGCACGCCGATCAGCCATTGATGCAGGTGGAAGACGAACGCGACATACACGCCGGTTCCGATCACCAGCGCGCCAATGTCTCCCATATTGGACACCGCCACATCAGCCGGCGGGCCATTGTCGCCGCGCTTCTTCACTGCGATCCGGTCGATCACGGCATAGGCGAGGAAGCTGCCAAACAGGATGATCGAGTTCCACTCGCCATTGGCCAGAAGGTGACCAAGCGCCCAGAGCTTCACCGCCACCAACATGGGGTGCTTCAGGGCTTTCTTGATCCGGCCTGTCGGCAGGTTGGCAGCGACGAGGAAGATCAAGGCTGGCAGCATCAGCGCCATGTTGACGTGTGAGCCCCAACTGGGCGCGAAATAGAGCGATCCCAGCCAGCGCGCTGCGTCATAGCCATAGATGATCAGGACCAATCCGATCAACGAAATCAGGCTGTAGAGCCCCATATAGGGGCCGTAGCCTATACGTCGTTTCAGATCCTCTCCCGGTTTTCGGCTTCGAAACGCGGAAAACAGATGGACCCCAAAGAACACGACCAGCCCGGCAATCAGGTACGGCATGACGATTTCCTCCCGAGCGGGAGTCTATGCGGAGTCCGGGATGTGGGAAAGTGGAAAGCCTGAAGGCGGCCTCAGCCCTCGGGCTGATCCTTGAGCCAGACTTCGACATTGCCTTTCAGCTTCAGCGTGAGAGGCTTGCCCTTGCGATCAAGCGCCTTGCCAGCGGCAACGCGGATCCAGCCTTCAGATACACAATATTCCTCGACATTGGTTTTCTCGGTTCCATTGAAGCGGACGCCGATCTCGCGTTGCAGCAAATCTGCATCGTGAAACTTGCTGTCTGGATCAAGGGCGAGGCGGTCTGGGAGCGTGTCGGTCATGTGATGCTGTTTGCCAGCGAATGCGGGAATTGCAAGAGCCCAGACGCAACTTGATGGCCCGAAATGGGAATGAAGACATGGTTAATGGAAAGTAGTGGAATCATTTCCCCACTAAACCGGGCTTTATGGAACTGTCGCTATTGGTTACCGCAGAACAGAACAGGCTGATATGCGAAGTATATCCGACATCAAGCATTACCGTACAATGCTCCAGAACGCGCGAACGCTCGAAGAAGCGGTCGTTATGGAGCAAATGCGCGCGACTGCAAAGAATTTGTCCGCTCTTTATGCGATGTTGTGTGTCGCGTCGCTGTCACTTGGGATGAGCTTCCTGAACCATGCGCCGTTATACCTGACACTCGGCCTGCCATGCCTGTTCATCGTAGGGAGTATACTGCGGATCAATCACTGGCGCGATTCACAGGCTGAATTCACAGATCCCCTGCGCGCCCAGCGTGATTTCGTGGTGATAGAAATTGGCTCGCTGATCATCTTTGCGGTCATCGGAGGCTGGATTGCTCTATTGTGGCCCTACGCGATTGGTCGGCAGGAAGCGCAATTGGCTCTGTTTACCGGCCTGATCGGCCCGGTTGGCATGATGTGCTCAATGCCGCGCCCGCGTATTGTGGCAGCTGGCTTGTCGGGGACGTTGCTGATATTCTGCTTTCTCTTCGTGCGCCATGATCCGTTTTACTATGGCTATATGGCCGTGCCGATGGCGGTGTCGTATGCGGCATTCCTGAAAGTGTCCCTGACTTACAAGCAGCGCATCGCGGAATCGGTGATGCTGCACAACGAGCTGGTTTCTGAGAATGAGCGGGCTTCGGGCCTGGCGGAATCCAATCGCTTCCTGGCCTTGTCAGATACCCTGACCGGCCTGCCGAACCGCCGCCGCTTCTTCGAGCAGATAAACCTTTTCTTCGAGCGCAGCCCGAATGGGGAACTGCCGATTGTCGGACTGGTCGACCTGGACGGCTTCAAGCCCCTGAATGACGTGTTCGGACATTCGGCAGGCGATGCCATGCTGGTGGAAACAGCAAACCGCATGAAGGCAGCGGCGGCCCGCTATGGTGGTTCGGTCGCGCGCCTTGGCGGGGATGAGTTCGCGTACGTCCTGCCGTGGAACACATCGCGCGATGAAGCCATGAAGTTCTCGCTGGAACTGGTCGCTTCGATCAGTCACCCGGTTGTCCTGCCGAGTGGAGATATCAGCCGCGTATCGGCCTCGGTCGGCATGTCTTCGCGCAGCTTTGATGTCGCCTCGGCAAAAGACCTGCTTGAGCAGGCAGATTTTGCCCTGTTCCGCGCCAAGGAGGCGACGTCCGGCCCCGTGGTCGAGTTTTCGTCTCATCATGCCGCCAGCAAACGCCGCGAAGTGCTTGTGCATCAAGCCTTCAAGAATGCGGATCTCGACAAGGAGATTCATCTGGTTTTCCAGCCGATCATCGACACACGCGATGGGGCCATTCGGCGTTGCGAGGCACTGGCGCGCTGGGACAGTCCGGAAATTGGTATGGTGCCGCCGGGAGAGTTCGTTCCGATTGCCGAGAAAGCCGGCATGACCCAGGAAATGACTCTGGCAGTCTTCCGCAAGGTGATTGCCCAGTTGAAGGTTTGGCCGGAAACGGCACGTATTGCCGTGAACCTGTCTGCGCAGGATGTGAACAGCCGGCAGTGTACGGATCTGCTTGCCTCGATGCTGATCCGCCAGCCGCCGAGCCTGCGCCAGCGCATTTCGATTGAGGTGACCGAATCCTCTTTGCTGACGGATTTCACCGAGGTTCACAACAACCTGCTGAAATTCCGGGAACTGGGTGTGAAGATCGCGCTGGATGATTTCGGCACGGGCTTCTCGTCCCTGCGGTACTTGCAGGAATTGGAATTCGACATTGTGAAGATCGATCGAAGCTTCATTTCGTCAATCGACCACAATCAGAAAAGCTTTGGCCTTGTCCGGACGATCAGCCGCCTCTGCCGGTCGCTGTCGATTGCCTGTGTGGCGGAAGGCGTGGAGACCCGCGAGGAACTGGACCATGTGCGCTCGGCCGGGTGCCATCTGGTCCAAGGCTATATCTTCACCAAGCCCCTGATGGCCGAGAAGATGCTGCCTTACCTGACCGGCGAGCTGAAGTTCGACGGCATGGGATCCATGCTGTCGGTCCCGACCCAGGTGGTCGCCTGATCGACCTCGCCCTACAGGGCAAATTTCTTGTTACCGCCCGCCTCATGGTCATGCTATGGAAACAGCAGGGACGCCTGAAAGGCTGTGAAGGGAACAAATTCAATGACACTATCCGTTATCAGCGCCGGTTTCGGGCGCACAGGCACGATGTCGCTCAAACTGGCGCTCGAGCAACTTGGCTTCGGGCCGTGCCATCACATGATCGAGGTCATCGAGAATGGCGAGGCACAGGTTCCGCTCTGGAATGCTGCGCTCGCAGGCACACCAGACTTCGGCGCCATTTATGACGGGTACAATTCCGCCGTGGACTGGCCAACCGCAGCCTTCTGGCAGGAGACGGCCGAGGCCTATCCGGACGCGAAGATCATCCTTTCGACGCGTTCCGCCGAGAGCTGGTACAGCAGCATATCCGAGACCATTTTGGCCACCGTCTGGGCGCCGGACACCTGGCCGCCGCAAGCCACCGAATGGTTCAAGATGGTGACAAAGGTGCTCGAGCGCAGCTTTGACGGCGCGAAAGACAAAGACAGCCTGATCGCCGCATTCAACGCGCACGAAGCCAAGGTGAAGGCCACCATTCCCGCCGAGCGCCTTCTGGTCCATTCGGCCAAGGATGGCTGGGAACCGCTCTGCGCCTTCCTCGGCGTGCCCGTGCCCGCCGAGCCTTATCCGCGTACCAACAGCAAGGAAGAATTCTTCCAGCACATGACCAAGGCCGACGACCTGTAGGCTGGCCGCGCCAGCAGGTGCGACGCCTGTGAGGGCGCTTCGGGGGAGTTTGAATTTTCGTGAAAGGTGGTGCGGTCAGGGGTCCGGACCAGGCAGGGCGTAGTTCTGGCTGAACGGCATCTGGCAGCTTGGTTCGCCCGCATCAAGTCGCACACGGTTCCGGTGTTCGCCCGGATGAGCGGACTTCAGTTCGCCAATTGCCAGGCGGAAAGCCTTTGACCATGTGAAAGCCAGCGGGTCCGGTTCGCGCTCATGCGGCGCGTCGCCGATCCATTGAAGATACACGGTGCCGCGATGGTCGATGACCGTCATGAACGGAACGCCCCGGCCCTTCAGCGCCCGCACATACAGGCGCAGGGCGACCGTCTGCAGCCAGATCCAGAACCGGTAGGGTTCCAGATGTGCTGGCAAGCGAGCGGTGATTGGGGCAAACAGCGTGTCCATGTGCGCCAGTATAAGCCCGAATGGGCAGGGGGCGGATAAAGTTTTTCCTTGTCCAATGTTTCCAACAGGATGCGACCCGAAAAGTGTGGGAGAGGAGGCCAGTTTACAAATCTGGCAACGCGCATACCGTGGGTTGAACACACAAGGGGTGAGGCGGCGCAGATGGCAATTTCCCAGGACTGGTGGGATGAGTGGTGGGAAGTAGATTTTTCCTGGGATGGGTTGGCCGAGAAGCCCTGGCAGGGATGGGTCGTGCCTGCGGATGGCGTGCCGGTTCCCAAGGGCGAGGGCGTTGAGGGCCGCCGAGCCACGCTGCAGGATTATTGGCGGCGCGCAGGCCTGGACGCCGATATTGAGCGGCCGGAATTCCAATGCCCGCAAACCGGGCGACGCTTCACGCGCGTGCATCTGCCGCTGCACTTCCGGGATGGCAGCGAGACGCTGAAAGGCGCGAAGGATGCGGCGTTTCTGGAGTCTTTGGATGAGATACTGAGCGCTGAACTGGACAAGCCGATCGTGGAGACGGAGTTCCAGCCTTGGGGGGAGCTGATCGGCGCAGATCATCGGCTGCAATGGTCGGGCGTCGTGCTCGACGGTTTTGATCTGAGAGAATTGTCCCACCAAACCCGTTCCGATGATGACAGGATTCCCATATCCCTGCATGCCTCTAATGCCGCCTTCTCGAGAGGCGCCGACTTCCGCAGCGCCGCCTTCTCGGGAAACGCCACCTTCGAAAGCGCCGCCTTCTCGGGATACGCCACCTTCCATAGCGCCGCCTTCTCAGGAGACGCTGACTTCGAAAGCGCCGCCTTCCCGGGATACGCCGACTTCAATAGCGCCGCCTTCTCGGGATACGCCGTCTTCCAAAGCGCCGCCTTCTCGGGATACGCCACCTTCCATAGCGCTGCCTTTTCGGGAAACGCCACCTTCCATAGCGCTGCCTTTTCGGGAAACGCTGACTTCGAAAGCGCTGCCTTCTCGGGAATCGCCGTCTTCAATAGCGCCGCCTGCTCGGGATACGCCAACTTCAATAGCGCCGCCTTCTCGGGATACGCTGACTTCGAAAGCGCTGCCTTTTTCAACGCAGCCCGATTCAGTGGGGAGGGGCGCAGTCTGAAAAGCGAGCCGGTCGATCAGGCTGTTTCTCTCAAGTCCCAATCGGTTGCGGAGGGTATGGAACTGACAGGACAGCTCACAGGGGCGCCGTCGCCGCTCTCCATTACGCGGCGATCTGTCAGGCGCTTCATCGCGAAAGAGGCTGTGTTCCTCGGCCCGGTTGATTTTTCCAATCGCGATATCTTGAATGGGTCCCATACGGACGATTCAGATTTTCACGATACGCACTTTTTTCACCTGTTCAAATTGCATGGCAGCGTGCTGCATCGCGGCATCAATTTTGGGAGGACGCATGTTGAAACCGCGCTGGAGCGCGGAAAGACACGCGATGCGTGCCTGCCCGTGCCGGATGCGTTGATAAAGGGGTTGGCTAATCTGAAACGGGCCACCCCGGAGAAACCGAAGCCACCGGAAGAGGGTACGCCGGATTTGAGGAAAAAGTGGTATGAACACGATGTTGCGAGATGGTCTGCGCTCTATGAATGCCCCGCCGAAGACGCCCGGAGCTTGCCCGCCTTCCAATCCTGGCGAAAAGAGCAGGCGCGGGCGTTTGCCGAGGGGCCGGTTGAAGACCGGATCGAATATTTCCGCGCGCTGGAGGATTGTTACCGGACGCTGAAACTGTTCAACGAAGACCGGCGCGACCGGCCGGAAGAAGGGCGGTTTCACCGGCTGGAACTGATTGCGCGGCGCAGGCGGCGTCGCCCGAAATATTCGCTCCTTGAGCTGATGGCCTTCTGGCGACAGAAATCAGGCATTCCGATCTGGGAACGTGTGCTGTCGCATATCTATGGCTGGGGCTCGAATTATGGCAATTCGGTTGTGCTGCCGATTGGCTGGTTGCTGGGGGGCGTATTCGTGTTTGCGACCCTTTATCTGCAGATGGGCGATTGGTTCGTGCACACGCCAAATTGGGTCCGCTTCGGCGAAGCGCTGAACTTCTCCTTCGGGCGAGTCTTCCCGTTCGGGCCGTGGGACGCGCCGGAGGCCTGCTCCGCCATCGGACAGATGCTGGACCCGCTGACAGAGCTCGGCAACGAGACCTGCAAGGCGCAGCTCGGCGAGGCGTTCGAGCCGCGCACCTATAAGGGCGGTACGCCCCTGACCCTGCGCCTGCTGGCCAGTTTCCAGTCACTCTCGGCGATCATCCTCGTCTTCCTGTCCGGCCTGGCTATTCGCCGCCGGTTCCAGATCAACTAATAACTCTTCGGCAGGCCCAGCACGCGTTCGGCGATGAAGTTGAGGATCATTTCGCGGCTGACCGGGGCGATGCGGGCGAGCATGGCTTCGCGCATCATGCGCTCGACATG